>JGI12421J11937_10000150_pt1 | contig 24988 bp, 23 predicted proteins | sample LakErihyJuly2011_2_FD_11937 | JGI IMG/M metagenome (IMG submission 11937)
TAAAATGTGGTGGCATTATCCTATTTTTAAAGTTGGGTCATATACACAAATTAATAATAATTTAAAATATCCAAATAATCCAGATACCGGTTCGTGTATGCCTTCCGATTTTTGCGGGTCGATATATAAAGAACAACAAATACACTCAAATATTTCGAAGGTTTTACCTCCTGTAAATTCTTCAGGAGGTATTCGTGTAAATTATTATAACGCAGAATAATTAGATTGAGATTCTTCGAGTGTTTCCGTTATTAGTTTATATTGGACTATTTCAACCTTACCTGTATCTTTATTTATAGATAATAAACAATTAGTATCTACTTCTTCTTTTTTTTGTTTTCTGGTTGGTGCTCTATGTTCGTATCCGCGGATTCTTTCATTGATTATAGTATTCCATAATTTTTGGATTTCTGAAATATTACTTTTAAACCACATAGTATTCCTCAACACTAAAACACAACTATATTTTTCTAATTTCCAATGAATATTTTTAATCCAATCCATATCTGAATAAATAGACATTTGTTCTGCTTCCCATATGTCAAACTCGGTTTTATCCATATGTAATGGTTTATAGATATATACAGGAACCCCGTTATTTTTAGAAAAATACATTATAATTCCTTTTATTTCTCCTATTTTGGTTTTTAAAAAATCATCCCCATCATTCATAAAATCGGTTTCATTTTCATACTCAACAAATTTTGTTTCTAAAAAATCACACTCCTCTAAATTACAAATTTCTAACTGAAGTTGCATTTGTATCCAATACTCTTTTTTAGGAACTCCATCAATTACACGATTAACGATATTTTTAACTTCAAGCATACGTCCATATCTTGGTGAATCAACTTTAACATTAATACCATCAGGTGATGCTCCTAGAAAATCATAATTGGTGTGTTTTATACATCCAAATTCTTTTATTTCTGTATTATATTTATCTTCGTAAAACATAACTGATAATGGTTCATATTTTTGCCCCCAATGAAGCGTTGAATTTACATTTACCTCTTTATCTGGTATATTTGCTATAATTGGTATTGGTTGACACTTCTCATAAATTAATTGATTTTGACTACATACACTATCAAAAATTTTATGTGCGTTACTTGCCGTAATTAAGTTGTGTCTAAAAGTATACCATTCCGGTGACCGTTGGACGTGTTGTGGTTGATTTAATAGTTGTTGTATTTTATCAGAAACAACAGTAATAATCGGGTTAGTTATTATTATACTACTATCAAAAGAACGCCTTGGAAAAATAGAAGAATAAAATATCTCAAATGTCTCATCGATATAATTATATAATTCTTCTTCATATAAATCATTTAATAAAATTTGTTCTTCAAATTGTGTTAAACATAATCCACGAATTTCATTAACACACGTAGAATGAAAATCGGGGTCAGAAATTAATGTTGGGTTTTCATTAACATACTCATAAATTTGTTCAAGAGTTGTTTCAATAAAATCTGTCAACATATCGTCATCCATTATTAATGGATCGTCGTCTAAAGCTACTATACTATCAATTATATTTTCAAGGGTTTCCAAATCATTAAGATACATGTTATATTAATTAACACCTTGTTTTTAATTTACTTTTATATATTCTGTAAAACATCCCCGATAACAATATTGTGTTTATCCTTTATCGTCCCAGTTGTTTTTTTTGGAGGCAAACTTTTTAAGGTTGATATTCTTTTATCCAAACTTTTTAAAGTAAAATGCTTATGTTGCTTATTATATATAAGTGCCGGGATCTCTTTAATTATTCCGGTATTTTTATCATAAATAACATCCTTTACTTTTTGTAGTTTTTTTCTCTCCAAACAATCCTTAAAAAAAGTAATTAAATGACTTTCTTCTTCATCATTTAAATTATTAGTTTCTTTATATGTTTTGACATAACACGCCAATTTTTTCATTTTAATTGTATTATCCAATTTACACCATGGACCGTTGACATTAAGTTGTTGCTCAGTTTCTAAAAATTTCTCCAAAAAAGAGATATCATTAGTTGTTAGTTTTGTTTCCTTTTTTGGGGTTCTATTTAATAACATCGTTTTATATTTGATATTTTTTAATTCGTGACACTCTTCATTAATTGTGTTTTCCATTATATTATATTATATAAAGAGTTAAGTTTAACCCGTTTTAAAACATATAGTTATATTCTAATATTTATATTGATTTATAATATTATCATTAAAATATGGAACTCCCCGAAGATACCGCGATTATCGTAGATAATACAGATGTAGATGATACAGATAAAAAAATAAACATTATCGGAACTAGTTCACGTTATCAAATAAAAAAAGCAACTTATAAGTTGGAACACAATAAAGAACGCACCGATATAAAAAAAATAAATTTTCCAGATGAATATTTTATTTACGAAACTCAACTTATTATTTTACAAAATATTTACGATGATTTACCAACTATTAATTTAAATAACACTAATGTTGTTAAACAAATAGAAAGAAAAATATACGGTTATAAACACCAGGATATTGATAAAAAACAACTGGATGAAACCAAACTAATTAGTTTAAAATTAATTGTTCATAAATTAATCGAATGTAATCTCACATGCTACTATTGTTTTTGTAAAATGATGTTATTATATAAACTTGTTAGAGAACCTAAACAATGGACATTGGATAGAATCGATAATGAATATGGGCATTGTGTTGACAATATTGTTTTATCTTGTTTAGAATGTAATTTAAAACGAAGACGCACAAACCAGAATAAATTCGTATTTACAAAACAACTGAAAATTACTAGAATAGAAACTGAATAAATAAGTTATTCAATCAGAATTATTATAAATTATTATAATAATGGATTATTATGAATGGAAATGGACTAAAGGTGAACCGTATGATAAGTCTCTCAGACAATGTAACTCTGACACATCAATTTTAGAAAATAATGAATATATTAATAATGTCGAGAAGTCGGCATATTCAGCATCATTAAACCACGATGAAAACACATGGGATGTTTTAAATAACGATCGATTTACAAATAAAAAAGAATTTACAGAACAAAAATTGTCAGAACGCCAATCTATATGTCAGTCAAATCTAAATCCATATATGTGTAATAATAATTACGTAGATGATGTTGTAAACAGAGACGCTTTTTTAAAACCAGTGTCAACCTTTATTGAAAAAGAGAAATAATATTTATTTATTAAATAAGTATTTAAACAAAGTCGAATTATTAATACAATCACATTATGTTAAAACCCGTAAATTATATAACACAAAACAATTTATTATTAAATAATTTAATTGATTTCTATAAAAACGAAGATGCCTTAAATAAAATGTTAAATATTATTACTGGAGAAAATAAAATATCGTTAAGAATTGTAGATTGGTTCTCAACAAATTACGCAAAAAAATATTACACTATTTATTCAATTAATAATGACATTTCTAAAAGATTTAAGGTTTATGTCGATTATAAATTAAAATTAAAGGCTTATTCAAAACGACGATTCGACCCTTTTTGTAGATGGGATAGAATAAGTATTCCATATAAAAATAATACAAGTATTGAAACTACTATCGGACAATTAAATTTTTTTAAATGGGCAATCGAAAATAAAGTTATNGAATATATAGAACAAAACTACGATGATATAGAAACAGATATGAATTGTCGTAATAGTACATCAAGAAGAAAAGATATTGTTGACAATTCAAAAACCCGTAAAAAAAGAGAGGAATTGTCAATTTCAGCTACTAAAAGTATTAAAAAGGAAAAGGTCGAAATTGTCGTCCAGTTTAATTAGTTAATTTTATATAAATATAAATATAAATATAAAATTAATAAAATATCTATGGGTAATACTCAATCAATAAATAAAACGAATTTTGAAGATATTCAACAATTATTGTCAACAAAACCCGGACAATACCTATTAATTAATACTTTAACAATTGACGAACAATATTGTTTAATACCAACCACATTACCATACGATAAGGAAGAAACCGTTATTAACGAACATATAAAAAAATATAATAAGGATATTAAAATTATTATTTATGGAAAAAATTGCAATGACGAGACAACAATACAAAAATATAAACAGTTATATTTACTCGGATTTTACAATATATGCATTTATATAGGAGGATTATTCGAATGGTTATTACTTCAAGATATTTATGGTTCGTCTGAATTTCCAACAACTTCAAAACAACTTGATTTATTAAAATATAAATCTTAAACATTTTTTTCTCATTATCTAATAATAATGTCTGGATTAACTGGTTTTAATGTTGGATACTCAAATACATTTGGTGGTGATAATTCGTATCTAGACATATCATATATATTTAACCCTAGAACCTCAAGCACTAATGTTACAAACACAAATATGTTTTATAAACAATCAGGCGATGTTTATACCGATATATCCAACGCATTTTTAAAATCGTCAACTAATGGGGCAACTGGTATAAGTTATGAGATAATTACAGTAACGAAATTTTATGACCCTTCATCGAATAATTATGCTGATATAGGCAGTTTATTTCAACCATATTATAATGATATTTCCTTTTCAAATATTACATCAGCCGTATCTTCTGGATTAATTATTTATAAATATATTAATGGTGTTAAATTTATAAATTCAGGATCCTCAAATTATACCGGAAGATTTGTAATAAAACCCGGAATAACTGGTAGTTTTAAAATAAATTTTGCGTGTGTTGGTGGTGGAGCAGGTACTCAATGTGCCGGTGGTGGTGGTTCTGGTATAATAATTGGTAGTAATCTTGATATGTCTTATAATTATTTGTATTATTTTGGTGTAGGCAACGGGTTAAAGGGAACTGGTGGTAATACATTTTTTAGAGCTACCTCAACTAATAATGACGCTTCATATAGTTTTATCGCTTATGGAGGTGGTGCTTCTAGTAATGGAAGAGGTGGAAATGGTGGAAACGCACACGTTTCACTATCATCCGCATTTAATGGGACAATTAATTATATAAGTGGCGGAGGAGGCGGTGGAGGAGGATATGACTCATCTGGAGCGGTTTATGGTAGTGGAGGGACAGGAGGTACATATGATATATCAGGTTCTCCATTAATTGTAAGTTATGGGGGTCCCGGACAAAATGGTACTGATTGCAGTTATATTAATTCGAGTAATTACTATGGAGGTAATGGCGGAGGTAATTATATTGCGTTGGGTCCGTATCTTTCGTTTAGTAATATTCCAGACCAAACGATTAATTATTTTGGTGGAGGTGGTGGAGGTTCCAGTTATAATTCGAGCACCTCCACCGGATATGATGGGTTTCCAAGCATTTATCCAACAAATACATGGATACAAGGTGGTAGTGGAGCAATCGGGTCTTCAGGATCTTCATCTATTAATACAACTCAGCCTGGTGCTGGTGGCGCAGGAGCTCGTGTTCGCTCAACAGTTAGTTCTGGCGGACCAGGATATTTATCATTATCGTGGAATGGTCCATTAACATAACCCCAATTGATAAAAAAATATAACTAACTACTCTAACTACTACTCTAACTACTACTATTCAAATTAATAACTTCAAATTAATAACTTCGAAATAATAAATGCGAATTAATAACTTCGAATTAATAACTTCGAATTAATAACTTCGAAATAATATAATCTACGTTTATTGTGTAATAATGTCTTGGATTTGACATATCCAATCGTTTAGTTGTGATGTGTTTTCATAAATATCTACATTTCCATTCAATACTATTTTATCGCATTCTAATATGTCTACCATATTATTATGGTAAGTATCACACAATTGTAAATAATCCACCGAAATATTATTTTCTCCATTTCTGGCTCTTTTTAAAATTCGATTATAACAAATATCTGGGTCCGTTTTTATATATATTATATTGTTGACATTAAAATCGTTTTTAAATGTATCGAACAAATTTAAATAAATTTGGTAATTAATATACTCTATTTTATGAGTATCATAAAGCATTTTGGCAAAAACCATTTTATCGGTATATAAACTACGTTCAGTTATAATAGTTACGCCTGGGTTATGTTTAATTGTTTCTTTTAATAAATTTATACGTGAAATATACGCCATTATCTGAAACGAAAACGAATACTTTATTTGGTCTTGATAAAATTTTTCTAAAATAGTTGTTCCGTTTTCATCTTGAATACTTTCCCAGATGTCAACAGGTTCTCTTACAAATATAATGTTTTTATTATTCGCAAAATGAATTTTTAATTTTTCGAATAATGTAGATTTACCAGAACCGATGTTTCCTTCAATAGATATAATTGTAGTTTTCATTGTGTGGGTGTGTCTGCGTTTATGTTGTTTTATTTACTATTAAAACTCAATTAAAATACATTTCAATTTTTATAATTAATTCGGTAACACATTCGGATAGCGCGAGACAGTTATACAATTAAAAAAAAATTGATTTAGAAATAAATGAAAACAATTTAAACAACTAAATTAAAATAATATAACATACAACTTAAAAAGATGGATCTAAATCAACAAAAACTTACCAAATCAGAATGGGAAACAATCGAAATGCCTGTGTCTCAAGATGAGGTCGAAGTCCTTAAATTAATAATTAAAGGCAATAACGATGTGAATGTCAGATACAATAAAACGGATTCGATATTTACCTTTTTAAAAATTGAATATGGTGAGAAAATGGAAGATTTTATATTTAACAAATATTTTCGGGAAAAAATAACCGAATTTATTTCAAAATATAAGGCAAGTTATTTAAAGTTAAACGTAAATTCGAACCCGGTTTTAAAAAAAGCGGACCTTATTCGAATTACAAAAAATACTGAAACTACCATTGATAAAACTAATATTTATGAATATGTTCTATTAGAACAGATTGAAAAGATACTTAAATATCAATCGAAAAACAGCAAGAAAATGGAATATTATTACTTCACTCTTTACAAACTATTAAAAAACACGGTTCCTTTAATAAATAGACATATTTTAGAAATCGCAAACAAAATAATACATAATTTAGAGGATGTTATATCTATTCAAAAAATCATTGAAAATTCAGTTGAATGTATCGAGAAAAACCCCAATTTACTTAAGTATGGAGATATGATGTTATACGAACATCAAAAAGAAATAATTACTTCTTGTAAAAAAACAACACCTAAACTAATTTTATATATAGCACCTACAGGAACAGGAAAAACGATTACTCCAATAGGTCTATCGGAACAAAACAAAATAATATTTGTTTGTGCTGCTAGACACGTTGGGTTAGCATTAGCCAGATCTGCTATTTCAGTTAATAAAAGAGTTGCTTTTGCGTTTGGTTGCGATAGTGCGGATGATATTCGTCTCCATTATTTCTCAGCAAAAGAATTCAGTAAGAATAAAAGAACTGGAGGAATATGGAAGGTTGACAATAGTATTGGAGATAAAGTTGAAATCATGATATGTGATATTAAATCTTATTTGCCAGCAATGTATTATATGTTATCCTTTAATAAATCCGAAAATGTAATAGTCTATTGGGATGAACCAACCATAACGCTCGATTATGAACACGAATTTCACGCAATTATTAAAAAAAATTGGAGTGAAAACCTAATCGAAAATATGGTTCTATCTTCAGCAACCTTGCCGAAATTACACGAATTAACAGATACAACAAACGATTTTAAAACTAAATTTCCAAATGCGGATATAATTAGTATTGTTAGTAACGATTGTAAAAAATCGATTCCAATCATAAATAATAATGGTTATGTTGTTCTGCCACACTATCTAAGTCAAGACTATGACGAAATTTTGAAAATTGTTAATCATTGTGAGAACTATTTAACATTATTAAGATATTTCGATTTAAAAGAAGTCATTAGATTTATAATGCTCGTCCAAAACAATAATTATACACCATTAAGATTTAAAATAGAACGTTCGTTCGCATCTCTTGATGATATTGATATGAAAAATATTAAATTATATTATTTAAATTTACTAAAAAATATTATTCCTGGATTATGGGGTTCTATTTACTTAACTCTTAAAAACTCAAGAGAAAAACGTATCTTACCAAATAATACAATTAATTCAAAAGGAAATAAAATATCGAAAATCAATAGTTTGGGTCCAGGATCAACTTGTGGTAATTTTGAAGGGGTTCCTTTATTAAGACTTGCCAGCGAACCAAATATACCTAGTAAACCAATTAATACCGAAGTAACAGAAACACCTGATAATTGCGCCATATATCTCACAACAAAAGACGCATATACATTAACAGATGGTCCAACCATATTCTTATCAAATAATGTTGAAAAAATATCGAACTTTTGCGTTCAACAAGCAAATATACCCATTCAAATTATGAATGATATTTTAAAAAAAATAGAATTTAACAACTCCATAAATGATAAAATACTCAAATTAGAAAAAGATTTAGAAGACATTAACAATAAGGATGTTGCCGTTAAAGATACAGATAAAGGGGGAAAATCATCCGCCAAAAACGACCATAAATGTAATCGTGATCCGTCATCTTCAAAAACACAAAACGAATCTTTAAAAATAACGTCTCAATTAGAAACACTTAGGTCTATGATTAAAACGGCAACATTAAACGAATGTTTTGTTCCAAACAAATTAAATCATATACAAAAATGGGCAGGAGAATTAAATCCACAAAATGCGTTCTCAAGTAATATTAGCGAAGACTTAATAAATAAAATAATGTTATTACAAGGAGTCAATGATAGTTGGAAAGTATTGTTATTAATGGGTATCGGTGTTTTCACAAACCACGAAAACATTAATTATACTGAAATAATGAAAAAACTTGCCGACGAACAAAAATTATATCTAATCATCGCATCAAGCGATTATATTTATGGAACTAATTATCAATTTTGTCACGGGTATTTAAGCAAAGATTTAGAACTTACTCAAGAAAAAATTATACAAGCAATGGGTCGTGTTGGAAGAAACAAATACCAACAAGATTATACAGTTAGATTTCGCGATGATAGTCAAATTATGAAGTTGTTTACATCAGATACCGACAAACCAGAAATTATTAATATGAATAGATTATTTAATAGTTGTTAATAGTTGTTAATAGTTGTTAAATGGTTAAGTTAGATTGTAAGTATTGTAAAATTGTAAATAAAAAAATAAATTATATTTATTTTTTTATTGTTCTAAAATTAAGTATTCAAATAACAAACACCGAATTAGACGATTTACAATCTTCGTCTAATAATAATAAAGGAGATGTATACTCTGCGGTTGTCGATGGGTCCTTGTGTCTACAACATCCGCACAACTTTTTAATAAATTTATAAATAGTCCAGTCACAATCATTATTTTTAGATAATCCCATTATATTAAATAGTATCTATTTTTATATTGGTTATTGTCGACAATTAACTTATAGACATTTAAGTTTACTTTCTAATTATCTATAATAAAATCCATTATATATAATATTTTTACACCTTTGCCCATTTAAAACGCCGATTTTTTATATAATATATATAAATGAATAATAGTTGGATTAATCAAGAAATTATTATAAAAAATAAATTGATATATTTACTGCCAAATAAAATTTATAATTTAAAAGATAAAAAACAATTAATTAAATTTATAAAATAATATTTAAATTTGTGGTATATATTCATATTATATGGATCAACAACAATATAAATTAATTAAACAAAAGAGGCGGGATATTAAACAAACCGAAAAACGAAGGGCAACTGCTAATGAAGTAATATATATATTTGAAAAAATTTTAGAAGGGTGGAAAACTATCCGGATATATAACACAATAATTCAAGAAAACCCTAATTCTAATATTTTAAAAAAAAATGTTGAGCAAATCTCAACCGGAAATTGTAAAATAAATGAAACCGAGTTAACTAAAGAAAGATATTTATATTATACAGAATTGAGAAAGCATGTTTATGACAAATTTAAGGATATTTAATATTATTTATCTAATTCAATAATTACATTATTAGCCTGTAACAATTTATCACTAATAGATATTTTATTTGATTTTGTTCCAATCCATATTTTATTTAATTTCGGGTGTTTTTCGATTTTGAAAAATTCACGACTTTTCGATTTTTCTACATTTAACCATTCGTGATAATATACAACATATTTTTTCATCATATCTTGTGTTATACCGTAAGGTAGTGGTTTTGCGGATTGTTTTCTTTCTCTTTTTGTTCCTGGTTTAATACCTTTACTATTTTGTTCTTGTTCATCTCTTGTTGCTATTCTTAAATTATCAAAAATATTATTTTTAGGGTTTCTATCAATGTGGTCAACACTAATATTTTTGGTTCCTTTACCATTTCCATAACATCCGGTTATTATTTGATGAATATATAATTTGCTTGTTCCGCTAATGTATCCATTAGCAGATTTAAACCACGTTATTTTTTTACCATTATTTAAATCCGTTTCAAAATCTATTATTTTTTGATAACTTATATTACATAATTTACATAGGGTATCTTTTTCACAATACATTAATAAAAATTCATGATTATCGTTTTTTAATTTCCAAATTGGATTTTTCATAATATTCGCATCTTTTCCTAATGACAAATAATGTCCTGGAATATAAATTAGTTCATAATTAGGATATATGCTTTTTATGTTTTGTTCGATTATTTCAAGTTTAGTTGTCATTTATTTTTTGTTATTGATTATAATTTAATATTATAATCAATTTTTTTATTTGTAATATATTTTTGTAACCCACACGCTTAATTTGAGTAAGCACGCAGTATCCCATATATTTCTATACAGGGCGGATTATACCTTAAGTTATCATTAAGAATTGCTAATTCTTTCAAACCCATCCCATTATAATCTCTGAACCTTCTCCGATATGCTTGCGTAGCGCACTTAGGAGCTTGGCTGCGGATTTTCCAATCTTTTTCGTTATTACTATGCTCTAGGTCATTACCCCGAGTATTTGAAATATTTTCATATGACAAAGTAGTAGAAAAAGCTCTAAGGAGTTTCCCGCAATTTAGAAATGTTGCCTCCGATTGACTTAACAGTCAATAAGAGACTAGCTGGTTATATAATGCGACATTATACAAATCGCATATTTGCTTTACACTGTTTATCCATATTAGTAAGCAAATATCTAATATGGCAGCCAACTGTTTGGCCCTGATTAGCAACAAATATTGTGCTAGGTTAAGGCCGCCCATGCCCGACATTATTCTTAATACATTGTAGTTGGTAGCGTAAACTCTTACTTTTGCGGTGTTTGTTCCTTCTACGGTAGCATTTGAAAGCACCAATTGAAGTGTGGCGTTATCAATTCTGGAGAAGTTGCATGTGCCACTTGGTTGATGCTCCTCTGGACGAACAGCGAAGGAGTATACGTTAATACCTTCATCAGGATTACGTGTGTGTGCCTGGTAAGGTTGAACCAACGAGAAGTAGGTTCCTTCACGTTCTGAGAAGCGATCCTGTCCGTTAAGTTGTAATTTAGCAGTAACAACTGGATTTTGTCCCCAACAATGCATGTCGATAGATGTTTCAGTAAGAACGAAAGTTCCAGCATCAGAAACAGATGATTCAATACCGAAACCCTTAAAGTCTGGTTCAGTATAAGGACTATCTACTCCATTCCAATATCCGGAATAATTTGGTAGGGCATCAATTGCTCCCGCATCCTGGAATAATCCGTTATCGGTGATGTATGATTGACTTGTTGCGGCAACAGATTGAGGACCACCAAAGGCGTGAATTGCGTTTGGAAGGGCATCAATAGCATCGGTATAATTGAATGGCTGAGCACCAAGAACTTTAAAAAGGGTTGCGTCACATGTTAATGCTGAACAGTAATCAACGTTTTGGTCTGGTTGAACTACCCAAATAAGTTCCTTTACAGGGTGATTAAAGTTAAGTTTAATTTTGTTGGATGAACTACCAACTGATTCATCGCCTGTGAATTGAAGTTGTGTAATAAGGTATTCATGAGGGTTCTGTGCCATTCTTCTACGTTCATCGGTATCTAAAAATACATAATCAACATAAAGAGATGCGGCAACAAGGGATTGATTGTATGCGATAGTTGCTGGAACAGAAGTTCCAGTAGTCAATTGATTGGATGATGAGTTTCCAACACCGGTATTACAACTTAGAGTAGTAACAGCCCATAAGCATTCATCAATAGGACGGATATCAAGATTAATCTTAACTTCGTGGTATTGAAGAGCAATTAAAGGTAAGGCAAGACCTGGGTTAGAACAAAACCAAAATTGAAGGGGAACATATAAGGTGGTTTCTGGAAGTGCGTTACGAGGAGCACATACCTGGCGAGGAGCAGTTGAGTCACATGGACCATCAACGGCAGCAAAAGATGGATCAGTGATAAATGTAAGTTGAGTGGTGTTTCCAATCATTTTAAAGTATCCTCTTTGTTGTTCGGAAGTCATAGTAAGCTGATTCCAGATATGCATCCAATCACCATATTGTCGGTCAATGCGTTGACCTCCAATTTCAACCTCAACTTGTGCGACAAGTTGTTCTCCTGGAAAGTCTAACCAACGGGCATAAACTCCATGATTAGTTGCTAATGCGTTATAACTAGTATTTCCCATACTTTGGTTAATTTCTGGAAGGGTTACCTGAAGATAGGTGCGGTAAGCAAGATCACCGTTTCGACTGATAACACATTGAACTCTTCGACCAAAATCGGCTTGTCCGTTAAATGTTTGTTCGATGGATTCAATTGCGAAGTTGGTGTATCGTCTATAGGTTACTTTCCAAAAAGTAATCTGAGGATTTCCAGTAAGGTATACGTCTTGTGCGCCATAAGCGACTAATTGCATTAATCCACCACCCATTTTATAATATTGCTAAAGAAAAAAAAACTAAATATTTAATTAAATTAAATTAATTAAATGTTTAATGTTTGAATGTTTAAACTCATAAATATGGGTATTTACAATTTGACACGATACATGGAGGGTCAATATTTTATTTTAAATTCATATTATATTTAATAAAATCGATTAAATAAGAATCTACAAATACTTCTTTTTTCCCTTCATGATTCTTGGAAAAAATATAAGAATCGTTTTTTTTGTATACAGACCAACCATTATCAAGAGCATTATACAAGAGAACCATTTTATGCATTTGTATTTTATCAAATTTAGTATGTTTTTTATTTTCTAAATTAACATTTAATTCCATTTTATAAAAATAAAGAAAACATAAAATATGTTTTAACTTGTTAAAATATATTCACATAAATAAAGTTTAAAAAAAAAGGTATAATTAATTTAATGCCAAGTTTTAAACCAAAAACAACAAAAAAAATTAAGTTCAATAATAAGGATTCAATAACATTAGATGGAAAGCATAAAGAGATATTGACTGAATTTTGTAAAGACGATAATGATAAAATCCCTAATTTAAAGAATGAAAAGAAAGAATTATTAAATATTTTAAAGAAAACTGAAAATATAGAGCAAATCCTTGATATTAAAGATAAGATACTTGAAATTACCCAAGCAATTAAGGATCTAAAAAATAAAAAAAAGGATTATTATTTGGACAATTCAAAGTATATATTTGATTATTTCGAGGATAAAAAAAATATTTCTGAAATTCAACCAAATATAAAGATAAACACAAAAAATAAAATCTTAGATGATTTTTTTAAAATAAAAGGTTCTGATGAAACTACTAAACCTGAGATAAATAGTTTTAATGATAATAATATTGTGAATAAATATTTGAGAAATATAGATGATAGTTTTTTAGATATTAATTCGTTTATTTATCAAACAGATATATGTAAATATTGTTATAAAGGCGAATTAATCCCTATGGAAGATGAAGGGGTTTTAATTTGTAATTGTTGTTCAAGAAATATTCCCTATTTAATCGAAAATGAGAAACCATCTTATAAAGAACCTCCTAAAGAGGTTTGTTTTTATGCGTATAAAAGAATAAATCATTTTAAAGAAATTCTTGCCCAATTTCAAGGAAAAGAAACAACCCAAATATCACCAGAAATAATTGAAAATATAAAATTACAAATAAAAAAGGAACGTATTGATATATCTCAGATTAATAATAATAAAACAAAGGAAATATTAAAAAAATTGGGTTATAATAAATTTTATGAACACATCCCATTTATAAAAAATAAATTGGGAATTAAACCGCCGGTTATGTCTCCCGAATTAGAAGAAACACTATGTAATTTGTTTATCGAATTACAGTCTCCATACTCTAAATTTTGTCCGAGTGATAGAGTCAATTTTTTGAATTACTATTATACAGCATATAAATTATGTGAACTTCTTAATGAAACCCAATATTTACAATATTATCCTATGTTAAAAGATAAAGAAAAAAGAATCGAACAAGACACCATTTGGAAACAAATATGTAAAGAATTAAACTGGGAATTTATACCAACTATATAATAATGTAAAATATATCGCATTATTATATTTAGAGAAACGTGTATTTAAAACCTTCCACCTGGGAAATGAACTAAGTTTGCGCCAATTCCAAAACCAGCGCCGGTGTTAGCAGCGGAGGACATTGAAGGTAGGAAAGTATCTAAAATAGAAAAGGTGGCTGCCGAGGTTAATGCAAGTAACCCAATCTCCTGAATATCTAAGGAACGTTTTGGGATAGCATAAGCAACAATCGCAATCATTAAACCCTGAACCAAATATTTAATCATTCGTTTAACTAATTCGCCAATATTAACTAATCCGTTCATTATATAAATTAAAAAGAAAAAAATATATATTAAATATTAAAAAACTTAAATAGTTAATAATAATTAATAAAATGTCTTATAAGGAGAAAACAGCTAAAACATCTTTTGAAAGAAAAACAAAGGGAGGAAAATCTAATCCTAAATATGTGGATGTGCTAGATGAAGATAAACCAATTGCTTGTCAAAAATTTGTATGTGTATCGTTTATTTCTCCAGATAAGATTCTTAAACAGAAAGAAATTTTTTTATTTGAGGAATTCCTAAAGAAATGGGATTTCAACAAATCGATGGAAAAATTTGTCCAATTTCTTAATTTTGTTTCATTTAAATATAAACTTACCTTTGAAGATTTGACAACTGATTTTAAAGAGTTTGTTAATGAAGAAAGGTCTAATCTTATGATTTATAAAATAGAAGATGATTATAAAACCTTTTTAGATAATAATGAAGAAGAATTAGAAAAATTATTTGGTGTTAAACACAATTTCCAAACTAGCACAAGAGGGTTAAAAATACGTGGAGTGTATCCATCTATTGAGGAAGCAGAATTAAGGTGTAAAATGTTAAGGGAGGTTGACCCAAATCACGATGTGTTTGTAGGTCCAGTTGGTTTATGGATGCCTTGGGATCCAGAATCATATAAAACGGGTCGGGTTGAATATATGGAAGAAGAATTAAATCAATTAATGCACGAAAAAGCAAAGAACGAAACTAACGCAAAGAACACATTTGACCAAAGATTAAAGGATACAAAACAAAAGGCAATTGAAGACAATATTAAAAATGCTGAGAAATCTGGAAATAAGTTAACCCAAACTATTGATGATACTGGAAATTTAATTGGAGTGAATAATATTAACACACAAGAAAATAAACTTAAGGAACAAGATGTTATATTGACATCAGATATAAAAAATGAATTATTTGAAGGGGAAAATATTATTACCGGTAAAAAATAATAATGATAAATAAAGTAAATTAATAATATTTGTTTTAATATATAATGAATACTAAAACAAATAAAAAAACCAAAAAAAATAAAACAAAAAAAAATAGAAGAGAAGAACCGATAAATTCTATCATTAATTTAAGTGAAAAAGAAAAAAATATTTTATGTAAAAGCAACACATTACAATTTAGTAATTTTGAATCTATCTCTTTAAATAATACAGATTATAATAATAAATTATTAAATTTTATTATTAAAGATCAAGAAAAGAATGTTATAAATTTACAGAAAAATAATTATTATAAATACATAAATAATGATTGGATTCGCGAAATAAAAGAGACTTATATGTATGAATATAGTGTTTCTGATTCTAATTCGGTTCAACTCCAAATTATTGATAAACAAATATTCGATATGTTTAATGAGTATATAAATGATGACAATCAAGAACCTAAAATGAAAAAGAATGTTTTAAATTTTTGGAACTCTGCAAAGAACTTAAATTCTGATATAGGAATAAGAGAACACGCCAATTATTATATGAATTTTATAGATGAAATGACAAATGATACATTACGTAATAATTTATGGAAACTTTTAGCATTTTTTAGTAAAAATTTAATTATAGCAAACCAAAGTTTTCCTTTTATATGTGAATGTAAACCAAACGTCTTTAAACCAATCGTATATTCCGTATATATTTCCCCAATTATATTTCATAATAATAGATTTGTACATGATGATGATTTTAAAGTTGACCCAAAAATTAAAGAATTTTATTTAACTAAGTATTATAAATATGTTGAAGATTTATATGTCTTTTTTTTAGGTCCAAATCACGGATTTAATCCGGTTGATACCCGTAAATGTTTTCAAAAATTATGGATATGTTTTAATAATACATATCTAACGGAAAATTATGAAATTATTACTAATAGTGAAACCTTAACAGAATCTGATTTTAATTATAATGAATATTTAACTGAATTTGGATATAGTAGTGATAATATGCCAAAAGAAATAATTTGTTCAAATTTAATTTATTTAAAAAATGTATGCAAATTATTAAGCAACGAATGGAATACAAAAGAATGGATAGGTTGTTGGTATTATATAGTATTTAAATCACTAGCTATGTTTAATAGTAAAAGTAAAAAAATTCGGGATGCTTTTTCGAGAACATTTAATACAGGAGTTCGAATATATAGACCTCCAGAGATTCGTGCGGATTCTCATTGTTTAATGGTGTTCAATAAATTATTTACAAATTTATATATATCTAAATATAATAATTATGACGCTATTAAATTTATGACGAATCTATCAAATGACCTAAAAAAGGTATATGTAAATATGGTCCGAACCAGCAATTTTTTTACACCTCACGCCAAAAAGAACGCAATACTATGTGCCGAACATTTAAAAATCATAATAGGAAGACCGTTAACAATTGTAGATGATTTTGATATAGATTATACAAATAATGATATATGGAAAAACTTTAACGATTATTTTAATCATAGGCATAATTTTATGTTATCTCTTACAAATAAATATATTTTAAATTTACCTGATATTAATTGGTATGCGTATCCATTTGAATTTTCGGGTTCTCAAATTTTTAATTTAAAAATTTCTTTTTCACACCTAACAAATATATTATATGTACCTTTAGCATGTTTACAACCTCCATTATTGGACTTAAATGGTCAAAGTTTGGAATATAATTTAGGAAATATAGGATTTTTACTTGTTAGTCATATGATACGGTCAATTACATTAGAAGGTTCTACATATGATTATAACGGTGTTTACGGAAACACGTGGTCTAAAAGAGACAATTACATATATAATTTATATAGTTCCGAATTATTAAAACAATACTTAAGGTTTAATACAAGTAATTATAATATAAAATTGACAACATCACTATCAAATGATATAGTAGCTTATATTAATAGTTTTATTATTTGTGAGCAATACTTAAAAGAGTTTCATGAAAAACAAAATTTAGAATACGTTTTAATTAAATTGAAAATCAAACATTTATATACATATATTGCATATTTATTAAGACAAAAAATATGGACGTATACGGTTAATGACAAACTGGTCGGTATTCCGTATATTATTGATGAATCTATCGTTAATTTAATGATATCAAGAAGTAATTATTTTAAGGAAATCTATAATATTCATAAAAATGACCGTATGTTCAATAAAACTACAAAATCACTTCAGTTTTTATAAATATTATATATATAATGATAAAAAAAAATAAAACTAGAAAAATAAGTCAAAATGATAAAGATTTAATTTGTGGAACTAATGTTATTCTTTATAAAAGTTTTCAAAAACAATATACATATAAAGAATTATTAAATTTTAATAATTCAACCAATAAATATTATGAGGGTTTTAATTCTTATTTAAAAGAACCTACACCTAAACCATGTGATAATTTTTATCAATATGTGAACGCATATTGGAACAAACATAACAAGATAACATTAAACACATATAACACCTTTGATAAAATACAAGAAAAGGTATATGATGAAATTTTTGAAATATATAAGGAACTTGTTGAAACTAGTTCGACCTCAAAAGAAATAGTAAATATGAAAGAATTTTACGATTCAGCAAATGCGTTAATGACTCCAGAAAGCAGTATGATTAACATTAATAATTATATAGATCATATAGTTGAGTTAATTAATGACCCATTAAAAAATAATTTGTGGAGAATATTAGCTATGACGTGTAAAAATAAGATAGTATCTTCAAGCGGTTCTCCTTTATTTTTTGATATTAAACCCGATGAAAAAAATACAAATACTTATAGTATTTACTTTGAACCAATTAAACATCTTTTCCCTATTGATTTTTTTTTGGACGTTAATAATCCTGAATTAAATAGTAGTGTAAGTGCTTATGTAAATTATTTGGATACTTTAATAAAAAACATATTTGGAGATAATAATAAATTAGGATTAAATGGAAAAGATTATATTGAGGTTTTAAGAGAGATTGCGTTATGTTTTTATGAAAATGAAGGTGATACTAATGATAATACGTTAACATATTATAAACTTAATACAAAAACAACAAATACATATACTTTTAATTATACCGAATTTTTAAAAGAAATCGGTTTTCGTACAATTCCTACAACATGTATTACTATAAATTTAAATTATTTTAAAAACATTACGAGTTTAATGTTAAAAAAATGGAATACGGATAAATGGAGAAATTATTGGATTCTTATATATGTTGAACAGGTCGCACGATTTACCAATAAGTGGCATACATCTGGTGAACTTCTTTTTTCAAAATTTATAAGAGGAAATATATCAGAATATGCTGATAAAGTTAGAGCAGTCAAACTATTGTTAATACCATTTAATAACTTATTATCAAGGTCATATGTTGCTAAATATAAGAATGATTATTCTATTAATTATATAAAATTCTTAATTAATGATTTAAAAATCGTGTTATATAAAAATATCAAAAAAAATAAATGGATGGACCCAAAAACAATAAATTACGCTTTATTAAAAATTCAAAATATTAAGGTTATTGTAGGTGAGTCATCATATGTAATTGACGACCCAGATATAAATTTTATAAGTACTGATATATGGGGAAATTTAATAAGAATAATGGATTGGAAAATAAACGAACTCATTAATTTAATAAATAAACCGGTGACATTATTACCTACAATTGATTGGACACAAAGACCGTTCGTGTTTATTGAATCCCAAGCATTTATTGTAAACGCAAGATATAACCGTTCTACAAATTCAATTTATGTACCCTTAGCATTTATTCAAAAACCATTTATAGATTTAGAAGAAAGTGGAATAGCGTATAATATATCAAATATGGGATATATTTTAGCTCACGAGTTATTACATTCATTAGATGTTACTGGTTCAAAATATGATTTAAACGGAAATTTAAAAGATTGGTGGTCAAATAATGATAAAAAGCATTTTTTAAAAATTCAGGAAAATCTTAAAGAACAATATATACTTGCTTCCAAAAAAGATAAAACTGAAGTTAATTTAACAGATATAAGTATTTCTGAAAATTTCGCTGATGTAAATAGCATATATTTATGTGTTGAATATTTAAAGGATTATCAAGTAAAATTTGAAGTTCCATTAAAATTAGCAAAACTTATATTAGAAGATTTTTATATATTTTACGCTAATAATATGAAAGAAAAAATCCTGAATAAACACGCGAGTTATCGAATTTTATACAATCCACACGCATTAAATAAATATAGAGTTAATATTCCGTTATCAAGATTAGATACATTTCAAGCAATGTATGATGTAAAAAAAGGAGACGGAATGTATTGGAACAATAAGTATCCTTTTTTTTAGAGCAACACATATTTTACCATTTCGATGTTTTTTTTACACTTATTTTCTGTCCCGCACCTCGTTTTTTTGAATTGTCCGGGTCATATTTTTCATCTTCATCATCAGAGTTTATACCCTTTGATAATTCCCAAAACTCTTTCGACCCAAGTTTAAAATCGTTATGACTATCTGCTTTATACCAAAAGACCTGGTCTTGTAATTTATTAGATTTAACATTATTATTTATAACGAGACATTCGTAATTTTCAGTACATTGGTCCATTACTTGACAGAACGATTCGAATGTTGGAAACATGCCCGCGTAATTTTCGTAAATTCGTTTTCTATTTGCTATATAAGGTTCTCTTAAAATAAATACATAATCGATGTTTGTTCGAAGAGTTGGAGGGACACCAAGAGGATACTGCATAGTAATTATTAACATAAGTTTCCAATGACGACCATTAAGAAATAATAATCTCATCATTTTATCTCGTGTCCAGGCGTTATCATATAAACAATCGTCCAAAATAACAAATGTTCTTGGGTCAATATTACTTTTTCTATAAGTTTCGACTTCTTTTTTGATTTGTTTTAAAACTGAACGTTGACGTTTTAAGATGTTTTCAATAATAGCGGTGTTATACTCATTATGAATAAATAATCTAGGCACCATTTTCCCGTAAAATCCGTTTCCTTCTTCTGTTCCTGAAATTACGGTTCCTATTGGGATATCTTGATGGTAATACAATAAATCTCTAACTAAAAAACTTTTACCGGTATCTCTTCTTCCAATTAAAACAATAACAGGTCCTTTTGATTCATTCGGTTTAAACGATATACTTTTCATATCAAATTTTTTAAGTTCTAATGACATACTATATATTTTATTTTTTTTATTGTAAAATAATACGCATTATTATATTAAAGTATTATAAGTTAAAAAAATAGATTATTTATATATTAAATAATCTATTATAATGTTTACAATAAATTATCAAAAAAGAAAAAACAAGGAGCTTTTAGAAACTTTAGAACAAAAAGATATGTTGTTTCTTTCTAAAACCCAAAATTATATTCCAATTTATACACGGTTTTTTAGTTTAAACGAGACTAATTATTTAAACGTTAATTTAAATAATCCTTGGTATTTATTAAATGTTAAAGAAAATATACCAGATAATGAATATTTATATTCCTGTGCTATAAAGAACACGTTTACAAATAAAATAAAAACAGATACACTCGTGTTTTTTAAACTGGCTCCTTTGTTAGACCCATATAAATATTTAATTGGTAAGTATAACTCTCCTGAAACCGAATTATTTAATTTACCAAATTTACAATCTACAATTAAAACCGTAAACCCTAAATTTTTAGACGTGAATAATTCGGCATATGTCGACAGTTTTTTCGTATTTTTATCTGGTATATTAAAAAACTCATATTTTTTTTTACACGGTATTGATTATTACGGTTCTTTTTTATCAATTAAAAATAATTATAAAATAAATGTAACGGATGATATTGATTTTTTAAGTGAGTCTGATTATTTTATTAAACAACAAAACATACTATTTAATATAAATAATCCGGATTATTTATTACCAAATAAAAAAATACCAATAATGATAGATTACACATCTAGTTTAAAATCAAACTTTTCTATAAAATCAATAGACGACGAATTATTTGAAAATGTTTTTGAAAAAACGCATATCGATTTAGATGATGTGAAATCATATACATTAGATTTATGTGACATAACGAATTCTAAATTAATTACTGAAAAGGATAAAACAACCACTTTAAAAACCAGTTCGACATTTTCATCCAGAAGTTCTCATACTTCTAGCACAATTAGCGAAGAACNTCAATTAAACAATTTAGATACAGAACCTGTTGACAACGAATCCGACGAAAATATGTGTAAAGAAGACGATGACACAGAATCAACTACAGATAATACGGGTAGTAGTGAATCATCGGGCGAAGATGTTGAAGTTACTATTTATAAATTCCCGGTTTTGGTGATTTGTATGGAACAAATTGAAAATACGTTTGATGATTATATTTTAAACAACGAATTAAGCGAGGATGAATGGTTCGCGTATTTGATGCAAATTATAATGATTTTAATTACTTACCAAAAGGTGTTTTCGTTGACACACAATGATTTACACACAAATAATGTTATGTATAATAACACGACAATAAAATATTTATATTATTGCTATAATAAAAAATACTATAAGGTTCCGACATTTGGAAAGATATTTAAAATTATAGATTTTGGTAGAAGTATTTATAAATTTAATAATAAAATATTTTGTAGTGATAGTTTTAATACTAATGGGGACGCGTCAACCCAATATAATACCGAACCATATTTTAACGAAAATAAACCAAGATTAGAACCAAATTTTAGTTTTGATTTGTGTCGACTCGCGTGCTCTATGTTTGATTATGTAGTAGATGATATTTATGAAATTAAAGATTTAACAAAATGCGACCCTATAGTTAAATTAATTGTGGAGTGGTGTTTAGATGATAGGGGTGTAAATCTACTTTATAAAAACAATGGAATGGAACGGTATCCTGATTTTAAATTATATAAAATGATCGCAAGACACGTTCATAATCATACTCCGCAAGCACAACTTGAAAGAAAAGAATTTAGTTCATTTAGTATCACTCATAAAAAAATACCTAAAAATGAAACTATTTTTAATATTGATACGTTGCCTATTTTAATTTAAGTTACGTTTACATATTAAATATAAAATAATATAAATAAATATAGGTATTTTGTTTATGAATATTCCAATAATAATTATTTGTTATAATAATTATAAGTATGTTAAAAACACTTTATCACAAATTTTTAAAATAAATGAAAACTATTATAAAAATATTTCTATTTTAAATAACAATAGCACATGTTTAAATACAATAAAATTTTTAGCAGAGGTTGATGTTACAGTTATAAATAATTCGAGTAATGCTGGTCCTTGGATTACAAATTACAATAATACACACATATATGATATGTTACCTGATAAATTTATAGTAACGGACCCAGATTTAAAGATGAACGAAAATATTCCGCATAATTTTATTGAAATACTATCAACCTTATCAGATAAATATAAAACAAGTAAAATTGGGGTTGCTTTAGATATATCTGATTTTGAAAAAATGTATCAATCTGATAATTACGCGGATAATAAATCAATATATGATTGGGAAAAACAATTTTGGGAAAATAAAATATGTGATGATAATTATGAATTATATAAAAGTCTTATAGATACTACATTTTGTTTAATCAATAAGAAATATCATGACCATATTATAAGAGTTGCTGGAAATTTTACAGCAAAACATATTCCTTGGTATATCGAGAATGAAATATATAATAAATATGAAACATATATACAATATACTATTAATACAACCAACACTTCAACTATAACAAGAACACTAATACCATATTTCGAAAATAATTATTTAAAAATTTATAAAAACGATGAAGTATTTTTAATTGAAAATAATGAAAGTAATCAAAATTTATCATTTTGGAGGGATATTTATTATCAATGGGAAAAAGAGACATTTGAAATATTTGATAGATATTTATCAAAAGATAAGATTTTTATTGATATTGGCGGATGGATTGGAACAACCGCAATGTATGGTTCAAGAAAATCAAAGCATGTATATTCAATTGAAGCAGATAATCATGCGTTTAATGATATGATGTTTAATTTAAACACAAATTGTCATGCTAATTACACATTAATTAATAAAGCTATCTTCAATATTGATAATATTGAAGTGAAGTTTGGTAAAAATAAACATTTAGAAAATTCAAAAATGAATGATTCTACATCACACATTTACACTAATGATATAATTTCAGATGACTATTATTTAACAGAAACAATTACAATAGAAAATATAATACAAAAATATCAAATTAATGTTTCTGAAATTTCACTTATTAAAGTAGACATTGAAGGCGGGGAAGAATATATATTAGATGATTTGATTAATATACACAAAAAATATAATATAAAATTATATGTTAGTTTTCATTATACTTGGTGGACAGATAAAAATTTAGATCGCTTTACTTTTTTATCAGAAAATATTAAACATAGAATAATATCATACCCGTTTATTTCTATACTTTTTTAAGTTTATAATTGTGTAAATCATAACTACTAGAGGTATCTCCCGTTATTTTTAAATAAATAATTACAGCATAAATGATATAAAAAGTAGGCTATATACTACTATAATAATGCGTGATTTACCGTTTGAAATAATAAATATAATCTTAAGTTTTAGAGAAAAACATTTTTTATCAAATATAATTAATAATTTGATAAAAAATTTTTATGAGAAAGATTTCGACCCGAATTATGCGGAATATTGGTTTGACAATTATTGTTACCATTATTCTTTTAGTCAATGGTATTTTTATGTCATAAGAAAAAGGTGTGTTCATCATTCTATTTTTTATGAGTTGACCCCAAAAATATTAAATATCGGTAATGAAGAAATCATCGGATAGAATAATTAAAATTCTGGATTATCCGTAAACACGACTGGAGCACGCATACTATCAGTTAAATTCATGACCGGCATTAATTGGTCAATTAAAAAATTTCCAACAATAACCGCAAAATATACTAATAAGGTGTCGCGTATTAATAACTTTAAAGGTTTGCTTTCTTTTTCCACAAATCTCATTTCAATAAACTTTGAAATAAAAAAAACGATGGAAATTATTGTAGCAAATACAAAAATATTATTCATTTTAAAATGAAATCTC
>JGI12421J11937_10000152_pt1 | contig 24858 bp, 20 predicted proteins | sample LakErihyJuly2011_2_FD_11937 | JGI IMG/M metagenome (IMG submission 11937)
AACGAGACCAGTATTTTAAACGAAAAAATCTGTAGCGAAGAGACCATTAAACTGCTTAAGAAATTATTGGAAGGCGTTGTAGAAAATGGCACCGGAAATAGACTAAAAGGTTTGGCCTATAAAGTTGCCGGTAAAACAGGCACTGCACAAAAGGCTTCAAGCAATGGATATGATAAGAGTGCGCACAAGGCTTCATTTGTGGGCTACTTTCCTGCAGACAATCCGAAGTACAGTTGCATAGTGGTTATAAACGATCCCACAGCGGGCGATTATTATGGTGGTACTGTAGCCGGTCCTGTATTTAGAGAAATAGCCGATAAGGTATTTAGCACCAATATTTCTTTACACAAACCAATTGTGAGATTGGCAGCGCCTTCAATGCCTAAAGTAAAAAATGGCAATAGAAGCGATATAAAATATGTGTTGAACCATATTGGAATCAGCAGCCATCAAATTATTGGTTCTGCTGAATCGGAGTATGTTAGAAGTTCGCCAAGTGTGCAGTCTTTGAATTTGAAAGAAATTACCACCGATGTGAATTTGATTCCTGATGTGGTCGGCATGGGCTTAAAAGATGCTGTCTATTTATTGGAAAACCGCGGCGTAAAAGTCATCGTTGAAGGATATGGAAGTATTTGTTTTCAATCCATCCCAGCGGGCACACGCACAAGTAAGGGTAATATTATTTATTTGAGATTAAATCCATGAGTAAGTACCTAAACGATATCGCCCAATATTCAGGTATTAAAGAAATACTTGGCTCAGCCAATGTTTTGGTAAAGAACTTGGTTTTGGATTCGCGTCAAGTAAGCGAAGATGCAATGTTTTTTGCTGTGAAAGGAACAACTATTGATGCCCATCAATTTATTCCTAAGGCGATTGCAGATGGTGCTAGCGCAATAGTCTGTAGCGAATTGCCAAAGGATGTACAAGTAAATGTAACCTATGTTTTGGTTGATGATGTGCAACAATCAGTGGGCTATTTTGCCTCTGCATTTTATGAATTGCCATCAAATAAATTGACTTTAGTGGGTGTAACAGGCACCAATGGAAAGACCAGCACTTGTACCATGTTGTACAATTTGTTTACCTCTTTGGGCTATACCTGCGGACTTGTAAGTACGGTAGAATATATTATTGGAAAAACAACCTATACCAGCACCCACACCACGCCCGATCCAATTCGCTTAAATGCGTTGATGGATGAAATGGTGCAAGCAGGTTGCGCTTATTGTTTTATGGAAGTGAGTTCCCACGCGGTGGTGCAAGGAAGAATTAACGGATTGCATTTTGCTGGTGCTGCGTTCACCAACATAACCCACGACCACCTGGATTACCACGGAACATTTGACAACTACATTAAAGCAAAGAAAAAGTTTTTTGATCAACTGCCTGTAGATGCATTTGCTTTAACAAATAAAGACGACCGAAACGGACAAATTATGTTGCAAAATTCTCCTGCAGCTAGGTATACCTATGCTTTGCAATCGGCAGCAGATTTTACCTGTAAAATACTGGAGAGCGATTTTGATGGGCTATTATTAAAAATAGAATCTGAAGAAACTTGGTTTGCCCTAATTGGAAAATTTAATGCTTACAATTTATTGGCAGTTTATGCCACTGCATTCTTGCTGGGAATAGACCGCTTTGAGATACTTACCCACTTGTCTAAGCAAGGCCGGGTAAATGGAAGATTTGAGGTGTATAGAAGTCCTAAAGGTATTATTGGCATTGTTGACTATGCGCACACCCCTGATGCATTGGATAATGTATTGAGCACAATTCAACATATAAGAACTGGTAATGAGCAGCTTTTGAGCATTGCAGGATGCGGTGGTAATAGAGACAAAGAAAAAAGACCAGTTATGGGTAAAGTCGCCGCTCGTATGAGTGATAAGGTGATATTTACCAGCGACAATCCTAGGAATGAAGACCCAAGTGCCATAATTGAAGACATGCAGAGCGGTGTTGATCCGTTGGATTATAAAAAGGTTTTAAAAATTACAGACCGTAAAGAAGCCATTAAAACGGCGGTGATGTTGAGCAAATCCAAAGACATTATTTTATTGGCTGGCAAAGGACACGAAACCTATCAAGACATTAACGGCATCAAACACCCATTTGACGACAGGCAAATATTAATCGATATTTTTAAAGAGAATTAAACAGATGCTATACCATTTTTTTACATACCTCGACAAGCACACCGATATCTGGGGATTGGGTGTTTGGAAGTACCTGACTTTTAGGATGGGATTGGCGATGATTTTATCGCTTACCATTTCGGCTGTATTTGGCAAAAGACTTATAAATGCTTTGCACAAATTGCAGGTTTCTGAAACCATTCGCGATTTAGGTTTACAAGGTGAAGAAGCCAAAAAAGGCACCCCAACCATGGGCGGTTTAATTATGCTTGGGGCAATATTAATTCCTACCTTGTTGTTGGCCCGCTTAAACAATGTTTATGTGTTGCTGATGATAGCCGTAACCATATTAACGGGTTTAATTGGATTTATTGACGACTACATTAAAGTGTTTAAAAAAGACAAAGAAGGATTGTCTGGTCGTTTTAAAATATTAGGGCAAATTATTGTTGGATTATTGGTTGGATTAACGCTGTATTTTAACCCTGCCGTTGTGGTCACTGAGCACTATAAGGCCAAGGAAATTGCTGAATTAAATATTGATACCACCCATTTGTCGACCCGNNTTATTCAAGGAGAAAAGATATACTACCAAAATAAAAAAACNTTAAAAACAACCATACCGTTTTTTAAGTTTTCAGAATTTGATTACCACAAAATTTCCGACTTCTTTGGCATGGGTTCAAAGTATGCTTGGATCGTATATGTTTTGGTGGTGATTTTTATCATCACTGCGGTTTCGAATGGAGCGAATATAACCGATGGAATCGATGGCTTGGCGGCAGGAACATCTGCAATTATTGGAACCACCTTGGGTTTGTTTGCCTTTGTTTCTGGAAATATTTTGCTGGCCGATTATTTGAACATCATGTACATCCCATTCCTTGGTGAATTGTTTGTATTTGCTGGAGCCTTTGTGGGCGCGTGCATTGGATTTTTGTGGTACAACAGTTACCCAGCTCAAGTTTTTATGGGCGATACCGGTAGCCTGATGTTGGGAGGTGTTATAGCAGCTNTAGCCATTATTGTGCGCAAAGAATTATTGATTCCAATACTTTGTGGGATTTTCTTGGTAGAGAATCTAAGTGTAATGATACAGGTAAGTTATTTTAAGTACACAAAGAATAAATATGGAGAAGGTAGACGTGTGTTTTTAATGNCACCTATTCACCACCATTTTCAGAAAAAAGGATTTCANGAAGCNAAGATTGTNANACGCTTTTGGATTATNGGCATATTACTCGCGGTTTTGAGCATAATAACATTAAAGTTAAGATAATTAGTGGCAAAGAGAATTGTTATATTGGGAGGGGGTGAAAGNGGTGCTGGATGCGGAATCTTAGCACTTAAGCAAGGCTTTGATGTTTTTGTTTCTGANAGCGGNATGCTAAAGGAAATATACAGCAAAGAGCTTGATGAAGCGAATGTGACATATGAGCAAGGCAAGCACTCTGAAGAATTAATTCTCAATGCAGCCGAAATTATTAAAAGCCCTGGCATACCTGATAAGGCTGAGATAATTAAGAAGGCTAAAGCCCTAAATATTCCAATTATCTCTGAAATAGAATTTGCCAGCCGATACACCAAGGCAAAGCATTTGGCCATAACAGGCACCAATGGTAAAACCACCACCACTATGATGTGTTACCACATTTTGCAGAAGGCAGGATTCAATGTGGGTTTGGGTGGTAATGTTGGAAAAAGCTATGCACGCCAAGTAGCCGAAGAAAATTACGATTATTTTGTGCTAGAGTTGAGTAGCTTTCAACTCGACAACACCTATACATTTAGGCCTGATATTGCCATACTGTGCAATATAACCCCCGACCATTTGGACCGTTATAATTACGAATTCCAAAACTACATCGATTCTAAATTNAGAATCGCGATGAACCAAACCAAAGACGATTACTTTATTTATTGTACCGACGATGCGGTAACAGTTTCCAATCTTTCTACCCATAAAATTGACGCTCAAAAATTGCCTTTTTCATTCGGAAAAGTATTGAACAGCGGTGCTTATGTCGTANACAAAGAGTTTCATTTATTAGAAAANCAATCAACAACCCCAAACAATATACTTACTATGTTTATTAATGATTTCGCCCTAAAAGGCATTCACAACAGTTACAACAGCATGGCTGCTGCTATTGCGGCCAACGTTCTAAACATCAGAAAAGATGTTATTAGAGAGAGCTTAATCGACTTTCAAAACGTAGAACACAGATTAGAATATGTTGCCTCCGTTGGTGGCGTAGAATTCATTAATGACAGCAAAGCAACCAATGTTAATTCTACTTGGTATGCCTTGGAAAGTATGGACAAGCCAGTGGTTTGGATCGTAGGTGGTGTCGATAAAGGAAACGACTACACAGCCTTATTGCCTTTGGTAAAAGACAAGGTAAAAGTTATCGTTTGCTTAGGTACTGACAACAATAAAATTCACGAAGCTTTTGGGAAAGACGTCGACTTAATGTTAAACACCAGTTCTGCTGAGGAAGCTGTGCATGTTGCCAAACGTTTTGCCGCTAAGGGCGATGTGGTGCTTTTGTCTCCTGCTTGTGCGAGTTTTGATTTGTTCGCAAATTATGAGGATAGAGGCTGGCAGTTTAAAGCCGCTGTAAAGAATTTATAAGAATTCTTTTTCGACTATTTGGTAAACCAAATTGACTATATTTTAAAAGAGCAATAAACCAATACGCAATGCAGATAGGTAGGTTAAAGTTTAGGGGTGACCAGTACATCTGGTTTGCAGTGTTTATGTTATCGCTGATAGGCTTGCTTGCTGTTTATAGTGCAACTGGTTCCTTGGCATTTAAGAAACAAGGGGGTAATACAGAATATTTTGTTATTCGACATGTGATGTTCCTGTTTGGAGGTTTTTTTCTCATGTACTTTTTCCATTTATTGGATTACAAATATTTTTCACGGATATCTCAAATGGCCGTCTGGGGAGCAATCGTTTTGTTGATTTTAACGCTTGTTTTTGGTAACGATATCAACGATGCCAAAAGGACCATTACTGTATTTGGTGTTAGTTTTCAGAGCAGTGACTTCGCCAAGTTTGCGCTCATTATGTTTATTGCACGTTACCTTTCTAAAAATCAAGAAGAGCTCAGTTCTTTGAAAGGGTTTATTGTCATAATTGCCTACATAACTTTAATTTGTTTATTGATTATGCCAGAGAATCTAAGTACGTCTGTGGTTTTGTTTTTGACCTGTTCCATTTTACTCTTTATTGGAAATGCTAGGCTTCGACATTTGGCTTTATTGGGAGGGATATTTTCGCTAGTGGCCTTTATTGGTGCCGGTATATTGCTCAAAGCACCCGATAGTATTCTGCCAGGTAGGGCAGCTACTTGGAAGGCAAGAATAGAAAATTTCAGAGGTTCTGATTCCGCTGAGAGTTTTCAAACCACACAAGCAAAAATAGCAATCGTAGGCGGAGGTTTGTTTGGCAAGGGGCCTGGCAAAGGCGAACAAAGCGCCTATCTGCCGCATCCCTATTCAGATTTTATTTTCGCAGTAATTATCGAAGAGTATGGTTTGCTATTCGGTGGTATAAGTGTCATTTTATTGTATTTATTAATTCTATATCGGTCTATTCGAATTGTGTTAAAAAGTCCACGTGCATTTGGGGCTTTGTTGGCAGTTGGTTTGGCCTTTAGTATGGTCTTGCAAGCCTTTATTCATATGGCAGTTACCAGTAGTTTATTTCCTGTTACAGGTTTGACGCTCCCCTTAATTAGCATGGGTGGTACAAGTATTATTTTTACCAGTGCTGCTTTTGGTGTTTTGTTGAGTGTGAGCCGTTCGGTTGAGGAACAGAAACCAGAAGATGAGAAAGGAGTTCAAGATGTCAATTAGAGTGCTAATTTCAGGTGGCGGAACTGGAGGGCATATTTTCCCGGCTATCGCCATTGCAAACGAAATAAAAAGCAGGCATGCAGATGCTGAAATTTTATTTGTAGGCGCATTGGGGCGCATGGAAATGGAAAAGGTGCCTTTGGCTGGGTATAAAATTATTGGTTTGCCAATCGCTGGACTGCAGCGCAAACTTACCTTATCCAATTTTATACTGCCTTTCAAATTGTTAAAAAGCATTTTAATGGCCCGCAAAATCATTAGAGATTTTAAACCAAATATTGCTATTGGAGTAGGCGGATATGCAAGTGCCGCATTAATTTATGCCGCATCAACTTATAAAGTTCCAATTTTAATTCAAGAGCAAAATTCATATGCTGGTTTAACCAACAAATGGCTTTCTAGCAAAGCTTCAAAAATTTGTGTGGCCTATCCAAACATGGAAAAATATTTTCCAAGAAATAAAATTGTTGAGACAGGAAATCCAGTGCGTTCTGAAATTTATGCAGCTTTAAGCATGGACAGGCGCGCCACAAAAAAAAGCTTAGGGTTTAGTGAAGAAGAGGCTTTGGTTTTGTTTATTGGAGGCAGCTTAGGTGCGAGAACCATCAATTTGGCTGTTCAGGAAATTATTGCAAAATTATCAGAGAATAAAATACAAATTTTGTGGCAGACTGGTAAAAATTATACAGCCGATACGCATGGTTTAGAAGGCATAAAAGCTTCAGTTTTTATACAAGACATGGCAACATCTTATGCGGCAGCTGATATAGTGGTTTCGCGAGCTGGTGCAATTTCGGTAAGTGAGTTAAGTTTGTTAAATAAGGCCAGTATTTTGATTCCTTCGCCTAATGTGGCAGAAGACCATCAAACCAAAAATGCAAGGGCCCTATCGAGCAAACATGCTGCTGTATTGTTGCCAGATGCCGAAGCCAATGACAAGCTGTTTGAAACAATTCACACACTTTTGAATGATAAGGCAAAGCAAGATGACCTCAAGAACAATTTAACAGCCTTTGCAAAACCAAATGCACTTTCTGACATAGTAAATGAAATAGAAAAACTTTTAGTATGAATATCAGCGAATTAAAAACAGCTTATTTTCTAGGTATCGGCGGCATAGGCATGAGCGCCATTGCGCGCTATTTTAAAGCCATAGGGTTGGATGTTCACGGCTATGATAAAACAAGAAATGAATTTTCAAAACAATTAGAAAGTGAAGGTTTTGTTATTCATTACTCTGAAGACATAGAATCCATTCCTGCAAATGTGATTTCTGGTGAAGATTCAATAGTTATATACACGCCTGCTATCCCAAAAGACCATAAAGAATTCAAGTATTTTTCATCAAAAAAAATACCAATGTTCAAGCGTGCGGAGGTATTGGGAATGATTTCTAAAAATTCCTATACCATTGCGGTTGGTGGAACGCATGGCAAAACAACCACCAGCTGCATGATTGCGCATATGTTGAATGAAAGTGGAGTTAATTTTACTGCTTTTCTAGGTGGAATTAGCAGCAATTTTGAAAGTAATTATTTTCACAAAGATGATGGCGTTTCACTGTTTACTCAAAATATAATGGTTGTAGAAGCTGATGAATTTGACCGTTCTTTTTTGCAATTATCTCCTGACATTGCCATTGTTACTTCCACGGATGCGGATCATTTAGACATATACGGAGAAGCCGAAGAAGTTAAAAAATCATTTGTCGAATTTGTGCATAAATTGCAGTACAATGGCATTGCTATTTTAAACGATCAACTTGATTTAAAGTATGAAGGTAATTGCATTCGCTATGGCCTAGAAGCTGATTCAGCTGCCAATTATTCTGCTATTAAAATTGAAGACCACCATTTTTGTTTTGATTATAGGTTTAAAAACAACTCAGCACGCGTTTTAAATGCATTGCCAGGATTTCACAACATAGAAAATGCATGTGCAGCCATAACGGCTTGTTTGTGTTTGAAATTGCCACTTAAACCCTTGCTAGAAGCAGCAGCAAATTTCAAGGGTGTAAAACGCAGATTTGAAACCATATTCAGTAACGAACAGTATACGGTAATAGACGATTATGCCCACCATCCAACAGAATTAAGGGTTTGTATTAAATCGGTTAAGGAACTGTATCCTAATAAAAAATTGACAGGAATTTTTCAAGCCCATTTGTTTTCAAGAACACGTGATTTTGCAGATGATTTTGCCCAAGCGCTCGATCTATTAGATGCTTGCTGGTTATTGGATATTTATCCTGCAAGAGAGTTGCCAATTGAAGGTATTAATTCAGAATTTTTAGCCTTGAAAATGGAAAAGAATCCTGTTTTAATGGCCAAGGAAAGTGTATTAAAAAATTTGCAAATTGAGAAGCCAGAATTGCTTCTAATTCTTGGGGCCGGAGATATAGATCAACTGCTAAAACCGATTAAGGAATTGTATGAGAAAGCTAATTGATTTTATAAAAAACAACAAACGTTGGAACATGATATTGTGGATAGCAATAGTCTGTTTCTTGGTGTTTGTTTTTTTAAATATTCAAGGCAAAGAAGACCAATTAACCGTCAAAGAAATTGAAGTTAAAATTGAGCCAAAAGAAGAGTTGGCTTTTATAGATAGCCTAACCGTTTTATCTATAATGAAGGGTGCAGATTCCTCTCAAAATATCATGGGAAGTCAGCAAAAAAGTTTGAAGCTTGACAAAATGGAAGCGGCATTAGAAGCCTATGCGTTTATAGACCAGGCGGATATTTCGCTCGATTTGTCGGGAAGACTTATTGTTAAAATTATTCAAAGACAGCCATTGCTCAGAATAATAAGCAATAAGGGACAAAGTTACTATGTAGCAAAAAATGGATATAAAATGCCCCTGCATGATGGCTTTGCACCGAGGGTAATTATTGCCAACGGAAACATAGCTGAAACCCTTGCTGATTCAACGTTCTTGCGCACTCAGATAACACGCGATTTATTAAAAATTGCCGACTGGTGTTACAGCGATGAATTTTGGCAGGCACAAATTGAACAGCTCTATGTAGATAATTATATGGACATAATATTGATTCCTAAGGTAGGAAATCATACTATTGTATTTGGTTCTGCAAATCAAATTGAAAATAAATTCGAAAAACTAAAAACCTTTTACATCAAAGGGTTGAACGCAGTAGGATGGGAACAATATAAAAAAATAAACCTCAAATACGAAGGACAAATTGTTGCTGAGAAAAATGATAACTTGATAAATTCACAAACCACACAACCATAAATAAATTCAGAAACANATGTCAAATAAATTAATTGTAGGATTGGATATTGGAACCACTAAAGTATGCGCCATAGTTGGGCAAATGAATGAAAATGGTAAAATCAATATTTTAGGTGTTGGATCAAAACCATCACTGGGTGGGGTGATGCGCGGCGAGGTAACCAATATTGCCAAAACAGTCGACGCCATTAAGGGAGCAGTTGAATTGGCATCTAAATTATCGAATGTAGAAATAGCGCATGTTCATGTTGGTATAGCAGGAGAACACATTAAAAGTTTTCAGCAAAGTGGCGTGCGTATCCGCAAAAATTCAGAAACAGAAATAAGCAAGGAAGAATTAATTGAAATGAATAAGGAGCAATACCACATTGCGGTAGAGCCTGGTTCAAAAATACTGCATGCATTTCCGCAAGAATATATCATCGACTCGAGGTTTACCACCAAAGAACCAGAAGGTATGCCAGGAACAAAATTGGAATGCAAATACCACGTGGTGACTGGTCGCTTGAGTGCGGCTAAAACGATCGTAAAATGTGTTGAAAATGCTGGTTTAACCGCAACAGATGTGATTGTTGAACCAATAGCATCAGCCTATGCTGTTTTGAGTGAAGAAGAATTAGAGACAGGTATTGCTATTATCGATATTGGTGGAGGTACCACAGACTTGGCGATATTTCACGGGGGTAAAATTAGGCACACCGCCGTAATTCCATTTGGTGGCGAAATTATAACCGACGACATCGTTGATGCTTTTGGAATAATGCCAAAACAAGCGGAATTGATTAAAGTAAAATATGGACATGCAATACCAGAAGGTACGCGAAGCAACGTTATTATTACAGTTCCTGGTATTGGAGAACGGAAATCAAAACAAATCATGGAGAAAAATCTTGCCCACGTAATCAACGCCCGTGTAAAAGAAATTTTGAGCATGGTGAATGACGAAATTAAAATGTCAGGTTACAAAGAAAAATTAAACCTTGGAGTTGTTTTAACTGGCGGTGGCGCACAGTTGAAAGATTTAAGCAACTTGGTGGAATTCATATTGGGCTGCGAGGCTAAAGTAGGCCTGCCTGATCCACATCTTGGAAAAGGATTGGTAGAGGAAGTTAGAAGCCCTATGTATGCTACCTGCATTGGCTTGGTGCTAAAAGGATTTGAAGACATGGAGCCAACTGAGGGCGAAAACACCCACAAAGTAAAAAGCAAAAGCAAAGCTACCGCAGAAGGTGGAGGAAGTGTTTTTGGAAATCTATTCGGCAGCTTTAAAAGCTGGTTGAAAGACGAAAATGGAATGGATGATTACAAAGAGCAATAAAATTATCCGAATAAAAATTAACGACGCTAAAAATCAACATATCTCACAACTGTATTTATTAAATCTTTAATATGAATTATTTCAAAGTAGAACTACCAAGAGAGCAGTCATCAATCATTAAAGTGATTGGTGTTGGTGGTGGCGGAAGCAATGCTGTTAGTTATATGTACAACAAAGGCATTAAGGGGGTAGATTTCTACCTATGCAATACCGATGCACAGCATTTAGAAAAAAGCCCAGTACAAAATAAAATTCAGCTAGGTAGTACCTTAACCGAAGGACTTGGAGCTGGGGGTGATCCAGCTTTTGGTAAAAAATGCGCCTTAGAAAGCATCAATCAGATAGAAGATGCCCTTAAACACAACACCAAAATGTTGTTTATAACCGCAGGAATGGGTGGTGGAACTGGCACAGGTGCAGCGCCAGTTATTGCTCAAAAAGCAAAACAAATGGGCATACTTACGGTAGGCATTGTAACCCGTCCGTTTTTAAATGAAGGTCCTGAAAAATCACGCAAAGCCGACCAAGGTATAGAAGATTTAAAACCACATGTTGATGCATTGTTGGTGATTAGCAACCAAAGAATACTGCAAATGTATTCCAATCTTAGAATTACAGAAGCCTTGGGTAAAGCAGACGATGTTTTGTTTACCGCAGCCAAGGGTATTGCTGAAATTATTACCGTAGAAGGTTTGTTGAATGTAGACTTTAGAGATGTTAAAACGGCCTTAGAGAATAGCGGAAGAGCAATAATGGGTACTGGTGTTGCCATTGGCGATGACCGTGCAATGAATGCTTCTCAATTGGCGCTTGATTCTCCATTATTGGATGAAAATAGCATTGAAGGGTCTAAACATATTTTAATCAATATCAGTTTTGGTAACGACGAGCCTTATGCCTCAGAAATTGATGTCATCATCGCATTCTTCCAACAACAGGCTGGTCAGAATGCCAACCTTAAATACGGCCTAACTAAAAATGATGTCCTAGATAATGAGATTGCCATAACACTTGTTGCCACTGGTTTTGACAACAATAGCACCAACATAACTTTAGTGGATGATGCCGAAGATGANGGCAATATTGAAATCGATTTTAATGAGCTTGAAACAGTCAACTTTATTGTAGACGAAAAGATTGTTGCACACACTGCGCCAATTGCCGAGGANTTGTTTGGTTTGTCTAACGATGATAGATNAATTCCTCCTGCACAGCAAGAAGTGCAAAGGTCAAGGAATTTAAATGATTTGGATACGCCNGCCTATTTNAGACAAAACATTGTTCTAGAGGAGCCGCAAGCGGGTGTNGAAATTTCAAAAATTTCTTTAGAAGAAGATAAAGACAACAAAACACTGCGTTTTAAAGACAACGGCAATAAATACCTACACGATAACGTCGATTAATCTCCTTTAATGTTTTCTTTTCAACGTATCAGCTTATTGCTGATTCTTGTTTTACAAGTCTGGCTGGTGCAAGCTGGCGATAGAATGGGTACTGGATTTAAAAAAGGGCAATTCTTTTTTTATTGGGGTTATAACCGAGGCTTTTACAGCCGCTCTGACATCAACTTCAAGGGCGCCGACTACAATTTTACACTTTATGATGTTAAGGCCAAAGACAGGCAGTCTAAATTGGGCGCTGACCCATACTTACATATTAACCAGTTAACCATTCCTCAATACGATTACCGTTTGGGCTATTGCTTCAATGATAAATACAGTTTGTCGATCGGATTCGACCACATGAAATATGTGGTGAATCAAAATCAAACTGTTTTTGCCGATGGGTATATCAGCAATTCAGGAACCTTATATGATGGACAATACAATATGCGAGCAGTTGAACTTAAGGGTGATTTTTTAGAGTTTGAACATACCGATGGATTGAATTATTTAAATGCTGAATTAAGTCGTACCGATGGAATAACAAGAATAAATAAACATCTTCAATTGAATTTTGTCAGCGGTTTTTCTTTGGGTTTTATGTACCCAAGAACCCGAGCAGTTTTGCTGAGCAGAAGTATCAATGACCAGTGGCATGTATCTGGTTACGGCACCTCATTAAATGCCGGAATTAATTTGACACTTGGGAAGCATTTTTATTTGCAAACCACAGCAAAAGGTGGATATATCAATATGCCCAATATTGTTGTTACTGGACTTAAACAAGACAGAGCCAAACAGCATTTTACTTTTATAGAAACCTTGGTGGTATTGGGTTACCGCTTTCAGTTGGGGAGGAAGTGATAGGGGTTAGGGGATAGGGTTTAGTGTTTGATAATGCTTCGTTATTTCATTATTTAAATTAATTGCGGCTAAGTATAGATAAGTTATTACGCAGCTGGCTAAAGTGTAAGCTTGGGAATGGCAGCCTTATTTTACACTAAAAACTACTTTGCCCACAAAAGTGAAACATAGGTGGGTAATCTAACCCCTAACCCCTAACCCCTAAACCCTTGATTGAACCATAAAAAGGTCGTTATTTTTTGTTTAGGCAACCATTATTTATGCAAGGTAATGGTGGTATAGTCGCGCTTTGCCATACCGCGAATTTTGCTCTCCACCATTTCAGATTTAGTTTCTGTATGGTCGACACTAAAGGGTGAAAGAGCAATAAGCGATTTGATTTTTTCTTGGTTGTATAAATTGAAACCATATACGGTAAATGGCAATTCGGCCATGTAGGCTTCTTCGCCATAGCAAATAACGCAAACACCATTTGGCTTAAGTACCCTGTAAATTTCAATTAGAAAATTTAGTGGGCGTTTCCAAAAATAGATGGTGTTAACGGTCATGATTTTATCAAAACTTTCATCTTCAAAGGGAATGCGTTTTCCATCAAACAAACTAAATCCAATTTCGTTATCGAAACCAGATGCTGCACTGTGCTTTTTGGCTTCTTCATGCATCAGTTCCGATATTTCTAGACCTTGGTATTTGAGCCCTTTGGCTTTGACTAAAACATCCTTTAAATGGCCGCAATTTCCATGTCCAATTTCCAATATCGATTCATGGTCTTGTAAATTCAAAGCATTGATAGCACCTAAGCTCATGCTGATGTTGGTCTTGTGCATCACTTCTGCAACACGGAGTCCTAAGCTGCCTTGCGGATTGCTTAGTTGAGAGGCTATTTCTTTTAATTCTTCTTCGTTCATCCGTCTGCTTCTATTGCGTTAAATAGTAAACTATTATGAGTCAAAAGTATATAAATTTTTTTAATTTTTATAAGCAATTCTTAATGCAGAAACTTGCTCCAGATTGTGCTTGGATTTACATGCAATTTAAAGTAACTTTATGGTATGGCTGAACACAATGAAATAGGAAAAAAAGGAGAGGCGATAGCCAAAGCTTTTTTAGAAAAAAAATCATACAAAATCTGGGCTTGCAATTGGCGTTACCACAAATTAGAAGTTGACATTATTGCTCAGATTAATAAGTATCTGGTGTTTGTAGAAGTCAAAACAAGAAACACCGATGTGTTTGGCTTGCCCGAATCTTTTGTGAGCAGAAAACAACAGCAAAATATAGCGAATGCTGTGGAAGCTTATTTGTATTTGTACCCTAATATGGGTTTTGAAATTCGCTACGATGTTATCTCTATTATTTTAAAAGGCGAAGAGGCGGAGATTGAACATTTTGAAGATGCTTTTTGGCCTGATAATTTGGGTTTGCACAGCTTTGAATAAGAAGATTTGTTTTTCTCTCAGATATTTTACATTTTCGCAGGGTATAAGTTATGAAAAAATTAATCCTTTTTACCTATGTAGCTATTTCAGCTGCAGCATGCAACAACAATGCAAAGACTGAAGAGCAAGAAAAAATTGAACGCGATAGCTCAGACAATGTTCAAATATCTAAAGACCAACTTTATGTTGATTCAATAATGAAGTCTCAAGAAGCGCTGCAATCAAATACAAGTTCTGGTGCAGAAAACGAAGGCGTAGCTCCGGTCAATTAATTAAGGCATAAAAAAATCCCGCTTACTAATTAAGCGGGATTTTTTATTTAATAGGGTTTTATTTAAACCAACATCTTAACGGGTTCTTCAAGCAATTCTTTTAGAGTGTTTAGGAATTTAGATCCTACCACACCATCAACCACACGGTGGTCGCAGCTCAAGGTAACTTTCATAACATTGGTTTTAGCGATTTCGCCATTTACAATACCTGCGGTTTCTTTAACGCCTCCTACAGCTAAGATGCAAGCATCTGGCGGATTGATAATGGCAGTGAATTCTTCTATTCCAAACATACCCAAATTAGAAATGGTAAAAGTGTTACCAGCCCAATCTGCAGGTTGTAATTTCTTGTCTTTTGCTTTTGAGTTGAATACCTTCACCTCAGCACTAATGTTAGACAATGATTTCTGATCGGCGAAACGCACAACTGGAACCAATAGTCCATCTTCGACAGCCATAGCCACACCAATGTGGATGTGGTGGTTAAAACGAATTTTAGTACCCAACCAACTTGCATTTACCCACGGGTGTTTGCGCAATGCTAGAGCCGAAGCTTTAACAATCATATCGTTTACAGATACCTTCACTTCGCCTGAAGCATTCATAGCCACACGAGCAGCAAGTGCTTTGTCCATGTTTATTTCCATGGTTAAATAGAAATGTGGTGCAGTAAATTTGCTTTCAGCCAAACGGCCAGCAATTACTTTACGCATTTGAGAAACGTTTATTTCTTCAAAACTTTCTACACCTGCAACATAAGAATTGTTAGATGCAGCAGCCGATGAAGTCGATGTTTTGAAGTTTTCAATATCACTTTTAACGACGCGGCCATTTTCGCCAGAGCCAGCAACAGAACCAATGTCAATGCCTTTTTCAGTAGCCAATTTCTTAGCCAATGGAGAAGCTATGATGCGGCTATCGTTGGAGCCATTGACAACTGGCGCAGTAACTGCAGCAGCAACCGATTCAACTTTTGAAGCAACTGTAGCGTCGGTTTTACTTTCGCTTGCTTGTGGAGTAGGTGCAGCGCCACTTAGCAAAGCTGAGAAATCTTCACCTGCCTTACCAACAATAGCAATAATGCCATCCACAGGAGCGGCATCACCTTCGTTGATTGCAAAATGAAGAATAGTGCCTTTTTCATAATTTTCAAGATCCATGGTCGCCTTATCGGTTTCCACTTCTGCAAGTATATCACCGCTTTTAACGGTATCGCCCAATTTGAAGTTCCACTTTCTAACCACACCTTCGGTCATGGTATCACTCATTTTGGGCATTTTGATTGCTACAGCCATATTTACATTAATATTTCAGATGCAAACTTAAGAATAAAGAATCAAAAGAACAAGAAAAGGAAAATAGGAGGGGCTAGGGACTTTCATTTGTTAATGCTTCATTATTCCGATTAAAAATAACTTGCATTTTCTCACAGGGGCTAGGGGATAGGGTTTAGGGTATCGTAAGAATTTTGGAAGCTTGATTGTTTCGTTGTCTAATTTAATTTTGGCTCTATCTTAGGGTCTAGCTCCCGAAAGCTTTCGCGATAGGGTATGGTTATTATTTGTAAACTTAATCTTTTCGATATTAGTAAGAGTTGAATACGCTCATATGCCGCATAAAAAAGATAGAGCAAACTAGAAATGTTTAACAACGAAATAAAGAAGCATCATCAAAGCACTAAACCCTAGCCCCCAACCCCTAGCCCCTATTACTATCCCTTAAAATCATTACCTTTGCTCCCCTATGCCACACGCCATTGCACTGCACGGAGGAGCGGGAACCATTGCCCCTGATTTGTTGACCCCTGAATTGGAGAAAGCGTATTTACAAGGCCTTGATTTGGCCCTTTCTGCCGGAAATAAAGTTCTTTTAGACAATGGTTCAGCCACCGAGGCTGTGGCTGCAGCGGTTGTGGAATTGGAAAATTATTCCTTATTTAACGCCGGAAAAGGTGCTGTGTTTAACCATATCGGTAAACACGAAATGGACGCAGCCATCATGCAGGGTGCAGACCTAATGGCGGGAACTGTTGCAGGGGTAAAAAACATTAAGAATCCTATACTTCTTGCTCAAGCAGTAATGACCCAATCGGCCCATGTGATGATGGCAGGAGATGGGGCAGAAGCCTTTGCAAAATCTGTAGGAATCGAGTTTGCCAATGATGATTATTTTTACACCGAACAACGTTACAAGCAGTGGCTAGATTTAAAAGACAGCACAAACTATCAACTCGACCACAGTGCCAATCCAGGAAATAAAATGGGCACAGTTGGCGCGGTGGCATTGGATAATTTTGGAAATATCGCCGCAGCAACCAGCACTGGGGGTATGACCAACAAACAGTTTGGCCGCATTGGCGACTCACCTGTTATTGGTTCTGGTACATATGCCAACAACCTTACATGTGCAATAAGTTGTACCGGTCACGGAGAATTGTTTTTACGTTCAGTGGTGGCTTATGACATCAGCTGTTTAATGGAGTACAAAGGTTTATCACTCAAAGAAGCATGCAATATTGTGGTAATGGACAAATTGGTAAAAATTGGTGGTGAAGGTGGATTGGTTGCCATCGACGCCAAAGGCAATATTGAAATGCCTTTCAACAGCGAGGGTATGTACCGTGCATCGATCAATATTGATGGGGTAAAGAGCTTCGGGATTTACCGATAATTGATTTTATAGACTTGTAGCAGTTAGATGCCCTTGTTTATAAATTGAAATTATACATCTGTTGAATGCAGTGAATTAGATGGTTGGCATTTCGCATTGGCTATCATTCACTCTCATTTTGTCGGTCTTACTTTTTCCCCTATTTTTGCTTTTTTTAATTCAGCACATGAAAAGATTATTTACTGTCCTTTTTTCAGCTTGTCTACTTAGCATAAGCGCTCAAACCGAATTGCCACATATTCATTATCTGGCCGATCCTGATGCCGCCGAGCGTCAGCATAGTGTCGATATTACACACATGAAAGTGGAGGTAAGTTTTGAACCAAGTGCAGGAAAAGTAATTGGAAAAGTAACCCATAGTTTCACAACCCTGCAAAACAACATTGACACTTTGTTTTTTGATGCCCCAGGCATTGAAATAAAAAGCGCCAGCATGGACGGAAATCCTGTGCCTTTTAGTATCAACCTAGAAGGGGTGGTTTTGCGTTTTGCAAAAAAGTTGAACTGGGACGAATCCCATTCGGTGGTTTTCGAATACACAGCTTTACCTAAAAAAGGGATTTATTTTATTGGTTGGAACCAAGCTGAAAATACGGGCACTCCGGATATCAACTATATACGCAAACAAATTTGGACCCAAGGCCAAGGCATAGACAACCGCCATTGGATTCCGATGTACGATTGCATGAACGATAAGTTTACCACCGAAACCGTTGTAACGATTGAAAGCAAATACAAGTGTTTGTCTAATGGTAAGAAAATAGCGCAAACCGACAACGGAAACGGCAACAGCACTTGGCATTATGTAATGGAAAAACCTCACGCTGGCTATTTGTTGATGCTAGGCATAGGCGTTTATGATATTAAAGAAACTAAAACCAAACGCGGTACGCCAGTTCAATTTTGGTACTACCCTGAATTTAAAGACCGTGTTGAATACACCAGCATGCACACCGAGCGCATGATTGAATTGTTGGAAGATGCCACTGGTACACCTTATGCTTGGGGAACCTATTCTCAAATCATGGTTCAAAACTTTTTATATGGTGCAATGGAAAATACTTCAGCAACCATATTCGGCGATTTCTTCACCACCGATGCCCGTGGTTTTAAAGACCGCAATTATATGGGCGTAAATTGCCACGAATTGACCCACCAATGGTTCGGTGACTTAATTACTGCCCGTGGTGGAAGTGATGTGTGGTTGCAAGAAAGCTTTGCTACGTTTTTTCCTAAATTGTTTTTTAGAAGTTTAGAAGGCGAAGACGCCTACCAATGGGCTATGCGCGGAGAATACAATTCTGCTTTGGCGCAAAGTGAAAAAGACAATTATCCTGTAAGGCATACCAAAGGCGGTACCACCCGTTTGTATCCTAAAGGCTCAGCGGTTTTGGGCATGTTGCGTTACCAATTGGGTGAAGAAAATTTCACCCGTTTTATTCAACATTACTTAGCTGTTAACGGATTTAAAAATGTGGAATCATGGGATTTCCAAAAAGCTTTGAAAGATAAATTGGGATTAAACTACGATTGGTTCTTCGACCAATGGATACACCGCGGTGGTGAGCCTCATTACAAAGTAAGTTCAAGTTTTAACAACAAAGAAATTACGTTTAATATCCAACAAACCCATAAAGTTGATGGCCATGTGTGTTACTTCAAAATGCCAGTTGATTTTGCTATTTACTACAAAAATGGATATACAGAACGCAGAACCATTTGGGTAATGGACAGTGCCAATCAGACCATTGTCATTCCTAATTTAAGTGGAGCTGAAGTTGAATTCACTTTGTTTGACGAAGAAAACAAAGTGATGAAGAAATTGGATTTCAAAAAATCGAATGCTGAACTTTTTGCACAAGCTTTAAAGGCCAAGCATATGATAGACCGTTACGATGCTGTAGTGGGTATGAAAGACATTCCATTAAAAGAAAAATTAGTCTTGTTGCAAGCCCGTTTTGCCACCGAAAAACACCCTGCGATTCGCGCTGAAATAGCCAAGCAATTGGCCAATCAGAAGTCACTCAATAAATGGTATATCTTGGTGGTAAAAGACAGCAAAGCAGAAGTAAAAAATGCTTTCATTGCAGCCGATACAAATGTGGTGGAGCAAAAAGCAATTTTTGAATTGTTGTTAAAAGACAGCAGCAATATTGTGTCTGAAAATGCTTTGGATAAATTGATGAAATGCAAAGACATTGATCAAAAAGAAAAAGTAAAATACTTGAAATTAACGGAGTCTTTATATGGTCAAAACAACAACATCCGCTGCAAATGGTTGGAGTATGCAGTGATGAACATCTACGAGCCTGGACTAAACGAGAATTATAAAAATGATTTGGTGACTTTATGTGGTGCTAACTATGAATTTAGAACCCGTGTGAATGCAGCCAACGCTTTAAAACGTTTGGGTTTCTTGGATGAGCAAATTGCAAGAAATTTATTGGATGCTTGTTTGACCTACAACAGCAGATTGGCTGGTCCTTGTGCCGATGTCTTGAAAGAATTGAAAAAAGGTGAACCGGAAAATAAAATCCTTCAAACTGAAATCAGCAAGTTGAGTGAAGAGCAACAAGCGGTTTTAAAGACCATGGGTCTGAAAGACTAAATTATTTTGCGCTGCAAAAGGGTATTTATTATTTTTTAATTCAGCTAATTTGACCGAATAATAATGTCTTAATTCACTGTTATCCAAGCAAAAAAGGCGAATTTTAAAACAAAATCGTATCTTTGTGGTTACCATAAGGTGCATCAATCAGCTTTGGACACCCATCAAACATCTCAACGCAAAAAAGACCACATCGATTTGGCCTTTCTTTCTCAAACCCTAGAAAGGGATGAGCGGTTTTACTACGAACCATTTTTAGCGCCGCATCCCAAGCAAGATAGCATACCAAAAACCAATTTTGCAAATAAGTCACTTGCACTGCCATTGTGGATCAGCAGCATGACTGGGGGAACTGAATTGGCTGGTAAAATCAATAAAAATTTGGCCATGGCCTGTGCTGAATTTGGCATGGGTTTAGGCCTGGGAAGTTGCCGCATCATATTAAAAGACAAGTCGTATTTCAACGATTTCAATGTGCGTCCATTTATGGGCAATCAACCCTTGTTTGCCAATTTAGGCATCGCTCAAATTGAAGAAATGTTAGAGGCTGGACAAGTGCCTGCCATAAAGGAATTGGTGAATAGTTTACAAGCCGACGGTTTAATCGTGCACGTTAATCCACTGCAAGAATGGCTGCAACCCGAAGGCGATCATATCCGCTTTGCCCCAATAGACACCATCAAGCGTTTGTTGGATGTTTTGGATTGTAAAATCATCGTAAAAGAAGTTGGACAAGGCTTTGGTCCGCGTTCGTTTGTAGAATTATTTAAACTTCCAATCGAAGCCATAGAGTTTGCCGCGCACGGAGGGACTAATTTTGCAACATTGGAATTGTATAGACAAGAGGAAGAAACCAAAAAACAATTGGATCCTTTAACACATATCGGCCACGCTGCCCCAGAAATGCTCAATTTTGCAAACAAAGCAATTGACGAATTGGGTTCAGAAGCCTTGTGCAAGAACATCATAATCAGTGGTGGAATTCAAACGTATTTGGATGGATATTATCTTTTGAAAAAAGCCAAAACCAACGCCATATATGCCCAAGCGTCAGCGTTTTTGAAACATGCTACGGGCGAATATGCAGAATTGCAAGCTTACTGCGAATTACAACGCAAGGGTTTACAAACCTGCTACCAATATTTACAAATTAAGGATTAATCTCTAGCGATAGGGCCAAACAAAAAGATCAAGTAAAAGAAATGACAAGTATTAAAGGATTTTCTAAGCTTAGTAAAGAAGCTAAAATTGAATGGATAGTTGCCAATTATATCGGCGATGATGCAGAATCGATAGACTTTCTAAAAAGTTATTGGAACAACGACAGCAATGTTCAAAAACTGCACGATGAGTTTATCGAAAACACCATCAGCAATTTTTATTTACCCTTTGGTATAGCGCCTAACTTTCTAATTGATGGTAAAATGTACTGCATACCAATGGCCATTGAAGAAAGTTCGGTGGTTGCAGCAGCTGCGAAGTCTGCCAACTTCTGGTTGGAACGCGGTGGCTTCCATACCCAGATCATCGATGTTCAAAAGGTTGGTCACGTACACTTTATTTGGGAAGGCAAGTCTTCCGAAAAATTATTTGCCTTTTTTAATTCTATAAAGGCCAAATTATACAGCCATACCGAACACATCACCAAAAATATGCAACTGCGCGGTGGTGGAATTTTGGATATCCAGTTGGTGGATAAAACTGCTCTAGAACCCGGCTATTACCAAATCCACGCAACCTTTGACACTTGCGACAGTATGGGTGCAAATTTTATCAATTCAGTACTTGAGGAGTTTGCCAAAATATTAAAATCTGAAATTGAAAACACAGATTTACTAACTGAAGAGGAAAAGAACGTCCAAGTGGTTATGTGCATTTTGAGCAACTACACGCCAAATTGTTTGGTGCGAGCTGAAGTCAGAGCACCTTTGGAAAGTTTGGCCGATGGCAATGAAATGAGTGGCTTGGAATTTGCAGAGAAATTTTGCCGCGCCGTGCGCATCGCTGAAATTGAACCATACAGAGCAACCACGCACAACAAAGGCATAATGAATGGGGTAGACAGTGTGGTGATAGCAACTGGGAATGATTTTAGAGCGGTAGAAGCCAGCGCGCACACCTACGCTTCACGCAGTGGGCAGTATAGAAGTTTAACCCATGCAGAAATTAAGGATGGTGAATTTATATTTAGATTGGATATTCCTTTGGCATTAGGCACAGTTGGTGGTTTAACAGGCTTGCACCCTATGGTTAAATTTGCTTTGAAATTATTAGGAAATCCGAATGCAAACGAATTGATGAAAGTGGCCGCTGTGGTTGGTTTGGCGCAAAACTTTTCTGCTTTACGTTCGTTGGTTACTTCTGGCATTCAGAAGGGCCACATGAAAATGCATTTGTTAAATATATTGAACCAGCTTGAAGCAACTGATTCAGAAAAGGTTCAAATTGTTGAGTATTTTAAAGACAAGATTGTAAGCTACAGTTCAACCGTCGAAATATTTTGTAAAATAAGAGGCATAGAGGTTCCAGCGGTATCAGGAATTAAAAACAAAGAGGGACATTGAGTTCGCAGACGTTTTATAGCCACGGAAAATTAATGGTATGCGGCGAATATGCCGTGTTAAATGGAGCGAGTGCCTTCGTGCTGCCTACAAAATCAGGTCAATCATTGCACGTTGAAGTTGGAAGTCTATCTGATTCACCGGTCTTAGCTTGGAAAGCAATCAACAAAAATGGCGATGTATGGTTTCAAGCCAAAATTGCACTTCCTTACTTTATTGTTTTAGAATACACCGATCAAGATATATCCATTCAATTGTTGAGGTTTCTTATAAATGCCAAGGCTTTAAATCCAAACTTTCTAAGTGAGGGCAAGGATGTACGGGTAATAACAAATTTAGAATTCGACAACGACGAAGGTCTGGGCAGCAGCTCAACCCTCACCAACAACATTGCGCAGTGGGCGCAAATAAATCCATTTTCTTTGCATTTTAATGCGTTTAAAGGCAGTGGTTTTGACGTGGCAGTGGCTCATGAAGGCAAACCATTGTTGTACACCATGAATGGCTCTGAACCTAAAGTTGAAACATTGGAATGGAACAAACCATTCAGAGATAAATTGTATTTTGTTCATTTGAATAAAAAACAAAATAGCCGCCAGCAAATTGCCAATTACAAGAACAACATGGGACCTTCTCAAGTTGCGCAAATAACGCGGATTAGTAAATTAATCAGCATCAACGACGATTATTTTGAATTTTGTCTGTTGCTTGAATTGGCAGAAAGCGAAATGAGTCAAGTGCTCGGAGTGCCCAGCATAAAACAAGAACTGTTTGAGGACTTTAATGGCACCGTTAAAAGTTTGGGTGCCTGGGGTGGTGATTATGTTTTGGCCACTGGCGAAGACACAATGGCTTACTTTAAAAACAAAGGATACCATAGAATTATTCCATTTAACGACTTAATATTATAATGTCAATACAAGTAGAAACTGCCTCGGTTTGTTGGAAAAGTCCTTCAAACATCGCTTTGGTAAAATATTGGGGTAAACGCGGCGAGCAATTACCCGCCAATCCATCTATCAGCTTTACCCTCGATCAGGCAACGACTGAAACCCATTTTAAAGTAGGTCCTAAATCTGAAAGCAATGGAATTAGTCTTGATTTTTTATTTGAGAACCAGAAGAATCAAGTTTTTGAAGAAAAGTTGAAACCGTTTTTGGAAAAGGCAAGTCGCGATTTTGCATGGTTGAATGATTTGCATATTGAAATTAGTTCTTCTAACACTTTCCCACACAGCAGTGGAATTGCTTCATCCGCCTCAGCATACAGTGCTATGGCTTTATGCCTTTGCAGTTTACATGAGAAAATAACTGGCCAAAAGCTTGAAGATTTCTTCAGTACCGCATCTTATTGGGCCCGAATCGGCTCAGGCAGCGCTAGTAGAAGCGTTTATGGCGGCTATAATTTATGGGGTTCAACGCCATTTTTAGAAGGAAGCAGCGATGAAGTTGCAGTGAATATTGACCATTTGGTGCATCACAATTTCAAAGATTTTAGTGACACCATTTTAATTATTGAAAAAGGTAAAAAGGCAGTTTCTTCTACTACGGGACATGCATTGCTAAAACGGCATCCATTCGCCGGAACCCGTTACCATTTGGCCGCAGAGAATACCGGAAAATTATTGAATATTTTGAAGTCAGGAGATTTAGATGGATTTATTCATCTGGTTGAAGCAGAGGCATTGATGTTGCATGCATTAATGATGACTTCTCCAACACCATTCATCCTTATGAAGCCCAATACCTTAGCGGTTTTAGAAAAAATAAAAGATTTCAGAACCCAAACGGGATTACATTTGTTGTTCACCTTGGATGCCGGGGCCAATGTTCATTTATTAAACCCTAAGTCAGAAGATGCTAAAATCCAAGAATTTGTTAAGAATGAATTAATAGGATTTTGTCAAAATCAGACTTACTTTTGCAACCACATTGGAAAAGGTCCCGAATTAAAATAAACATGAAATTAAAAGAATCCTTATACTATGCCAAAATACTTCTTTTCGGAGAGTATGGAATTATAGAAGATTCTAAAGGGTTATCTATTCCATTTAATAAGTTTAACGGGGTCTTAAAACTTTCAAAAGAGGGTGGTGATTTTGCCGTTCAATCCAATAAAGACATTCAGTTGTTTTATGTCTATCTAAAAGACTTAGAACAAGCCGGCACATTGGGTTGTCATTTTAATTTTGAGCGTTTACAATCAGACATCGAAAATGGCTTGTATTTTGACAGCAGCATTCCCCAAGGATTTGGAGTAGGCAGCAGCGGTGCTTTGGTGGCTTCTTTGTACGATGCTTATTGCACCGATAAAATTAGCATTGAAGCCAATCAAAAAGGCGATGAAATATTGTTGCTTAAACAAACTTTTAGCAAGTTAGAATCTTTTTTCCATGGCAAAAGCTCTGGATTAGATCCTTTAATATGTTACCTTAATTTACCGGTTCTAATACATTCTGCAACACAGCTAGATACAGT
>JGI12421J11937_10000153_pt1 | contig 24848 bp, 26 predicted proteins | sample LakErihyJuly2011_2_FD_11937 | JGI IMG/M metagenome (IMG submission 11937)
CTAAACAAGAACTTTTTTAAAGTATTTTTTAATTAATTTTTAAATCACTGGTTGTTGGGAAGTTGCGTATGGATTTTGGGCTCTGGAAAAAATTAATTTGACCTACAAGGGCATTGAAGTTGGAAAGTACTTATGAAAATAGAAAGCTTTTGTATCACGAGTTCGATTAGCCCCGATAGTAGTGGAAATCCTTGTGATAATAAAGGCCGATTTTTCTTGCACTAAAAGAGCGACCAAAGGAAGCTCCTTTTTGGGCTTAGAAAAATAGCCTTTATTTCTACAAGATTGTAACGGAGAGCGGGATTAAGCTTCTTATTGATTAAAACCTTGCAACTCCTGGCAATGACCGTTTTATATAATGTATAAACTTGCAGATAAATATTGTGTGTATTTTAGTAATGCATTATATTTGCATTCACAAAATTAAAAACAATGATTAAGATTAGTTTGCCCGATGGGTCAGTTAAAGCGTTTGAAGTTGGGATAACTCCTTTGGATGTTGCTATTAGCATTAGTGAAGGATTTGCCAGAAACGCAATTTCGGCTTCTTTTAATGGTGCAATTTTGGAAACTACAACCCCTTTGACCACAGATGGCAGTCTTATATTGTATACTTGGAATGACGAAGGCGGTAAAAAAGCCTTTTGGCATTCGACTTCACATGTAATGGCTCAGGTTCTTGAAGAAATGTATCCTGGAATAAAATTAACGCTTGGACCAGCAATAGCCAATGGGTTTTACTATGATGTGGATTTTGAAGACCAAAAAATCACAGATGCTGATTTCAAAAAAATTGAAAATCGGATTTTAGAAATTTCGAGAGAGAAACACGAATTTCGATTGCGCTCTGTTTCTAAAGCGGAAGCTTTGGAGGTTTATAAAGATAATGTTTATAAAACAGAGTTGATTTCGAATTTGGAAGATGGAACAATTACTTTTTGTGATCATTCCACTTTCACGGATTTGTGCCGTGGTGGGCATATTCCCAATACTAGCATCATCAAAGCTGTAAAAATTATGAGCATTGCAGGTGCTTATTGGCGTGGTGATGAAAAAAACAAACAGCTTACTCGTGTATATGGAGTTTCTTTTCCAAAACAAAAAGACTTAATCGAATACCTAGAATTATTGGAAGAAGCGAAACGTCGCGACCATAGAAAACTAGGAAAAGAATTAGAATTATTTGCCTTCTCGGCAAAAGTGGGACAGGGTTTGCCCTTGTGGTTACCAAAAGGCGCTGCACTTCGAGACAGATTAGAGCAGTTTTTGAAAAAAGCGCAAAAGAAAGCGGGTTACGAACAAGTGGTAACGCCCCATATTGGGCAAAAAGAATTATATGTGACTTCTGGTCATTATGCCAAATACGGTGCAGATAGTTTTCAACCGATCAATACTCCCGCGGAAGGCGAAGAGTTTTTGTTAAAACCTATGAACTGTCCGCACCACTGTGAAATCTATAATGTAAGACCATGGTCATACAAAGATTTACCAAAACGTTATGCCGAATTTGGAACTGTTTATCGTTACGAGCAAAGTGGCGAATTGCACGGTTTGACTCGTGTGCGTGGCTTTACTCAAGATGATGCGCATATTTTTTGTACGCCAGACCAATTGGATCAAGAATTTAAAAACGTAATTGACTTGGTTTTATATGTTTTCGGTTCACTTGGATTTGAAAACTTCACAGCGCAAATTTCGCTTCGTGACCAAGAGAACAGAGAAAAATATATTGGTAGCGATGAAAACTGGGAAAAAGCAGAAAATGCTATTATTAATGCTGCTGCCGATAAAGGATTAAAAACGGTTGTCGCTTACGGCGAAGCGGCATTCTATGGTCCAAAGTTAGATTTTATGGTAAAAGATGCATTGGGAAGACAATGGCAATTGGGTACCATTCAAGTGGATTATAACTTGCCCGAGCGTTTTAAATTGACTTACAAAGGTTCAGACGATCAATTGCATACACCGGTTATGATTCATAGAGCGCCATTTGGATCTATGGAGCGTTTTATTGCTATTTTGATTGAACACACAGCGGGAAAATTCCCACTTTGGCTAATGCCAGAACAAGCAATAATATTATGTTTGAGTGAGAAATATGAAATATATGCGAAAAAAGTTTTAAATCTGCTAGAAAATCACGAAATTCGCGCCCTAATTGACAACAGAAATGAGTCTATTGGTCGGAAAATTAGAGATGCAGAGATGCAGAAAACGCCGTTTATGTTGATTATAGGCGAGGAAGAAGAGAAAAACGGCACCATATCCATACGTCGTCAAGGACAGGAAGGAAATGGGAATATGAGCGTCACAATTGAGGAATTTGCTGCAATTGTAAACGAAGAAATAGGCAAAACATTAAAAACATTTACAGTTTAACTTAAATTATAAAGTCATAGCAATACGAAGCAATAGAGGTTACCAACCTCGAGTAGAAAAAAAAGATGCCCACAGAATAAACAACCTTATTCGTGGAGTGCAAGAAGTAAGACTTGTGGGTGAAAATATCGAGCCAGGAGTTTTTAAACTTTCTGAGGCGTTACGTTTAGCAGATGAATTCGAATTAGACTTAGTTGAAATTTCGCCAAACGCAGAGCCACCCGTTTGTAAAATAATGGACTATAAGAAGTTCGTTTATATGCAAAAGAAACGTGAGAAAGAGCTGAAAGCAAAATCTACTCAAATTGTTGTTAAAGAAATTCGTTTTGGTCCTCAAACGGACGAACACGACTATGAGTTTAAAAGAAAAAATGCAGAAAAATTCCTGAAAGAAGGTTCTAAATTGAAAGCTTTCGTTTTCTTTAAAGGACGTTCCATTATATATAAAGACCAAGGCCAAATCTTGTTGTTACGATTAGCAACAGATTTGGAAGAATTTGGAAAAGTAGAAGCAATGCCTGTTCTCGAAGGAAAGAGAATGATAATGTTTATTGCTCCGAAGAAAAAGAAGTAACTACGTCGTAAAGTCGTCATGTCATAAAGTCTTAACGTTTGACTTAATGACGTTTGACTTTAAGATAAGAAGATAAGAAGATAAGTAAGTAAGAATAAATTAAAACACTAGGAAAAAATGCCTAAAATGAAAACCAAATCTAGCGCCAAGAAACGATTTAAAGTTACTGGTACTGGAAAGATTAAGAGAAAACATGCTTTCAAGAGTCACATCTTGACCAAGAAATCTAAAAAACGTAAATTAGCTTTAACACACTCAACGCTAGTTCACAAAACAGATGAGAAAAGCATCAAACAACAATTAAGAATTATCTAATAATTGACAATGCACAATTGATAATGGATAATTAATTATCAATTGTCAATTATCAATTAAAAAATTCTTTAGGTTAAAACAATTTAAAATAACCTTGGAGTTTGGCCCTAAGTTCCCTTGATTCAATTCGGGACGCCAACTACAAAAAAACAGTAAAATTATGCCAAGATCAGTAAATTCAGTTGCTAAGAGAGCAAGAAGAAAAAAGATAATGAAGCAAGCCAAAGGTTTCTTTGGTCGTCGTAAAAACGTTTGGACGGTTGCTAAAAACGCGGTGGAGAAAGCAATGTGCTACGCTTACCGTGATAGAAGAGTGAACAAAAGAAATTTCCGCGCTTTGTGGATTCAACGTATCAACGCTGGAGCCAGATTAGAAGGAATGTCTTATTCACAATTCATTGGGAAATGCAAAGCTAATAATATCGAATTGAACCGTAAAGTTCTTGCCGATTTAGCGATGAACCACCCTGTAGCTTTCAAAGCCATACTTAATAAAGTAAAATAAACGTTTTATCAACTCAATTTAAGATTACTTACTTCTATAGAAACCCAATTGAAAGATTGGGTTTTTTGTTTTTTATGCATTTTGCCTTTAATCTCTACTCGAAAACCACCAATTTCTCGCCGTCAAAACTGGCAAAAACCATACTTGGATGTGAATCTTGATGAAACATATTTCCATTACTATCAATAGCAATTGCCCCCGCAAAACCATCATAAGCTCTTAATTCATTGAAAGTTTTGCTAAAAGCATCTTTAAGTAAAAATCCATCGGTGACACGAGTTACAATCTTGGCTGCAGTTGCATTACTTACGATATCTTCGCCAATACCAGTTAAACTCACTCCACAAAATTCATTGACATAATTCCCAGCAACCGTTCCAGAATCAGAGATGCGGCCCGGAATTTCAAAACCTTTTCCACCTGTAGAAGTTGCCACAGCTAGTTTTCCGTTTTTGTCCAAAGCCACGCAACCCACAGTTCCTCGACCAGACCCTTGACGTTTTGCTTCATATTCTGCTCTACGTTGCGGAATTTCTGTAGAAAATTTTTCAAAACCATTACTTCTAGCAAATTGGGTTGCGCCGCTTCCGCCAAGAATTCGATCCTCATAATTTAATAATACTTGGGCAACTTGAATTGGATTTTGTACTTCTTCGATATTAATCACACCGCTCATTTTATGAGTTTCGCCATCCATCACAGCAGCGCTCATTCTGATTTTTCCGTCTGCTTGAATTTGGGAACCAATACCTGCATTAAACAATTCGTCATCTTCTAAAAGAGAAACTGCAAAAACTACCGTTTCTACTGCCGAATGCGTTTTCAAAAATGCATAGGAATCTATTACAATTCTTTCTAAAGATTTTTGTTTTGCTTGCTTCGTTTCTTGATTAGTTGCCGATTCGGAGAAAAAACCACCGTGGAGAATTAGTTTCATAATTTGCAGATTGCAGAATGCAGATTGCAGATTTCAGGTTGGAACTGCCCTCTGAAAACTAAAAACTGCTATCTGTTTTAAACGTATTGCGAAGATTGGATGGTCATTTTATATGTATCAAGATTGAAAGTGTCATCTTTGCTCATAACATGGGTTACTAAATGTGAAATCGATATGGGTTGTCCTAATTCCACTTGCGTTAGATTAGTATCTTTTATCTCGCGACCATCAACAAGAATTACCAGTCCTGAACCTATCGCTTCCATTTGTCTACCATTAGTAATTAGTAAACCAGTATCTTCACCAAGACCTATTCCCAGTACTTTTGGATTACCAACAACAGCTTGAAACAAGCGTCCAATTCTGCCACGCTGTACAAAATGCGTATCAATAACCACGTCAGCAATCAAACCTAAACCACTAGTGATTTTAACTTCGCCTTTCAATAATGCCTCTGAACTACTTCCTTGATAAATCATATTATTAGATGCTGCTGCAGCTCCCGCAGATGTTCCTGCATAGATGAATTCTTCATTTAAATATTTATCTAATAAAATATCGTGAAAAGGCGTTCCACCAAGAATTGAAGTGAGTCGTAATTGATCCCCACCAGTAAAAATAACAACATGAGCCGCTTTTAATCGTGCTACAATTTCCGCCTCTGATGCTTGCTCTCTTTTTACAATATCTAAAATATCAACATTGTTTGCACCCAAATAACTCAGGGCTTTAATGTATTCAGGGCCAATCTCTTTGGGGATTTTTGATGCAGTCGTAACTACTTCAATTCGAGATATTTCTTTGTATTTTGACTCGTCAATAATTCGTTTTAAAATTCCAGTTTCGAAAAAATTCAAATTCTTTGCAGCGTTTTTATCGAAATCGGTTTCAGTAAAACTTCCTTTATCTACTGCACCTCCTATTATAATAAGTTTTCCTAGTATATTCATTTTGTAAAAATAACCAAAAACATAAAGTGTGCAATTGAAGTCTTACTTTTTTTTAAATTATTTATGAGTCAAAGAAACTAAATTATTTTAAACATGATAAATTTTGATTCCAAATTTAAAAAATCTAATTTAGAAGAATTATATTCTCATTTTTCTAACAAAAAATCCAATAGTCCTTATCTAGCGCAGCAAATAGCTAAGGGCTACAAATCTGATTTTAAATTTATTATCAAAAAATTATAATCTTTCTATATATGAAAATATTGAAAATACAGGCGCTTCGTGGACCTAATATTTGGAGCATTCAAAGAAAAAAGTTAATCCAAATGCGATTGGATTTAGAAGAAATGGAGCAATCTCCGACGAATAAAATTGAAGGATTCAGAGAACGACTAGAGGCAATGTTTCCCACCATGATCGAGCATCGCTGTTCAGAGGGTTGCCGTGGCGGTTTTTTTATGCGAATAGACAAAGGAACTTGGATGGGTCATGTTATCGAACATATTGCGCTCGAAATTCAAACCTTGGCAGGAATGGACACCGGATTTGGAAGAACGCGCGAGACCAAAACTCCTGGAATTTATAATGTTGTGTTTAGTTATACAGAAGAAAATGTTGGTCTTTTTGCTGCCGAAAGTGCGGTCGCCATTGCCGAAGCCTTGATTTCAGGCACCGACTATGATGTAGAATCCGATTTACAAAAGATGCGAGAAATTCGCGAACGTGTTCGGCTCGGGCCAAGCACTGGAAGCATCGTTGAAGAGGCAGTCAATCGCGATATTCCTTGGATTCGATTGGGAACAAATTCCTTAGTACAATTGGGTTACGGCATCAATCAAATGCGATTTCAAGCCACAATTACTTGTAAAACCAGCAGTATTGCTGTAGATATTGCTTGCAATAAGGAGTTAACCAAAAAAATGCTTGATATGGCTTCGATTCCCGTTGCTAGCGGAAGCATTTGCGTGGACGAAGAAGATTTGGCGGAGACAATACTTAAAATTGGCTATCCGATTGTTTTGAAACCATTGGATGGAAATCACGGGAAAGGAGCTTCTATCAATGTAACTAATTGGGAAGATGCTGTTGAAGGATTGGCTTACGCCAAAAAGTACAGCCACCGAATCATTGTAGAAAAATTCGTCACTGGATTCGATTTTAGAATTTTGGTCATCGACAACAAACTTGTCGCTGCTGCAAAACGGGTTCCAGCTCATATTATTGGTAACGGAAACGCAACGATTCTAGAGTTGATTAGCATCACAAATCAAGACTCAAGACGTGGTTATGGACATGAAAATGTCTTGACCAAAATAGATGTGGATCGAGATACCGAAGATTTATTAGAAAAATTAAATTACACTTTAGAGTCCATCCCCAAAAAAGGCGAAATTGTCTTCCTTAAATCAACAGCGAATTTAAGTACCGGAGGAACATCGGTAGATGTCACTGATATGATGCACCCCGAAAATATATTTCTAGCAGAGCGAATTTCGAGAGTTATCGGATTAGATATTTGTGGTGTAGATATAATGGCCGAAAACTTGACGCAACCCCTCAAAGAAAACGGAGGCGTGATCCTTGAAGTCAATGCTGCGCCCGGATTCAGGATGCATCTTGCTCCCTCTGAAGGATTGCCTAGAAATGTGGCATCACCCGTTATTGATATGTTATATCCGCCAGGAAAAACCTGTAGAATTCCAATTATAGCAGTTACGGGAACGAATGGAAAAACAACTACGACCAGACTTTTAGCACATATTGTTAAAAATAATGGTTACAAAGTAGGATTCACCACATCAGACGGAATTTATATCCAAAACCACATGATGGAAAAAGGGGATACCACTGGTCCACACAGTGCAGAATATATATTGAGAGATCCTACTGTGGAGTTTGCTGTTTTAGAAACTGCTAGGGGCGGAATTCTGCGCTCTGGACTGGGTTTCAGTCGTTGCGATATTGGAATAATTACTAATATTCAAGAAGATCATTTAGGAATTAGTGACATTAATACCCTTCAAGATTTAGCGAGAGTAAAAAGTACTGTCGTAAAAAGTGTAAAAAAAGACGGTTGGGCAATCCTGAATGCAGATGATGAGCAATGTGTAAAAATAGGGACGGAACTCAGTTGCAATGTTGCCTATTTTAGTATGAATGAAGAAAATTCAGTAATCAAAAAACTGTGTTCCGAAGGAAAAACGGTTGCCGTTTATGAAAATGGTTTTATTACTATCAAAAAAGGGGAATGGAAAATCAGAATCGAACGTGCCACCCATGTTCCGTTAACCTTTGGCGGGAAAGCAAAATTCATGATTGCTAATGTATTAGCGGCAACCTTAGCCAGTTATTTATGGGGCTTTAAAACTGAAGATATCAGCTTGTCGTTACAAACGTTTATTCCGAGTGCGGCACAAACACCGGGTAGAATGAATATTTTTGAGTTCAAAAAATTCAAAGTATTAATTGATTTTGCTCACAATGCATCGGGTTATAAAGGAATCGAAGAATTTTTACAAAGTGTAGAAGCTACTAAGAAAATTGGAATTATTGCAGGAATTGGTGATCGTCGTGATGCGGATATCAAAGATTGTGCAGCCATTGCAGCCCGGATGTTTGATCATATTATCATTCGTCAAGAAAAATATTTAAGAGGACGAACTGAAGAAGAAATTATAGATTTGATCCTTGAAGGAATCAAGAATTCCGGTAAAGATGTCACATACGAAATTATTCCAAAAGAAACAGAAGCTATTAGGCATGCCATAAATAGCGCCGAAGAAGGCAGTTATATAACCGCTTTAAGCGATGTGGTTACTAATGCTATTGACATAGTTCAAGAATATTTAGATAAAGAAAATGAATCTGGAAATAATTAATTTTCGCCTTAAACATCATTTAATGTTGCTGTAAAAAGCAGCTTTTTTTATTAGGTCTTTTGCTTCTTCTTCCTAGCGGCTGGAAACAAGACATTATTCAAAATCAAGCGATATCCTGGTGAATTAGGATGCAAATCGAGTACTGTTGCTGGATCGCCTACTCTGTGCTGATAATCTTCGGGGTCGTGTCCGCCATAAAAAGTAAACATTCCCTTGCCTTTTGTACCATGTATGTATCGCGCTTCGCCATTGAGTTCGCAAGTTCCCATAAGAAGTACATTTGATTTAACAAGCGTTTGGTCAAAAGCCGTCGTTTGTCCCATAAATCCTTTTACTAATTGGGTGTGGTTTTGGCACAACATACTTGGAATTGGATCCCATTTTGCTGAAAACTCCATAAGGGTAAAATAATCTTTCTCCATTGGAATCATTCTTTTTTCTGTCATATCAATATTTGAGAATTCGTAATGTTCCGGTTTTCTGTCTAAAATAAAGTCTTTGAATGCGAAAGAGTTTGCGTAATTAATTTTTAATTGATAGCTAGGTTCACTCGCATCGCCATCAAACATAGACTCACAAATATCCACTCCATCCGCAGCCAAAGCAATATCAAAACTGTCCGTTGCAGAACACATCGCAAACATAAATCCTCCACCTATGACAAAATCTCTAATTTTTTTGGCTACAGCACCTTTCTCTTCTGAAACTTTATTGTATCCTAATTTTGTTGCCAATAGCTCAGCGTCTTTCTTTTGATCAATATACCACGGAGAATTCCGGTTCGAACCAAAAAATTTACCGTATTGACCACTAAAATCTTCGTGATGCAAATGCAACCAATCGTAAAGTAATAATTGATCACTCAAGACTTCTTCGTCATAAATGGGTGTAAACGGAATTTCGGCATACGTCAAAACCAGAGTAACAGCATCGTCCCAAGGTTGTTTACCTTTGGGTGTATAAACAGCAACTTTCGGCGCTTTTTCGAGTACTACCGCTTCCATATTTTGAGAAGGACTGGATATTTCTTCGAGAATTTGGTTGGTTTCGGCATCCGAAAGAATTTCAAAACTTACGCCACGGATTTGGCACTCTTTCCGAATCTCAGGAGCATCCGCTAACAAAAATGAACCACCACGGTAATTGAGTAACCAACTTGCTTTGTATTTCTTATCAATGCACCAATAGGTAATTCCGTAAGCTTTGAGGTGATTTTGCTGTGTGGTTTCATCCATTGGCAACAAAATAAAAGAAGCTTTTATTGAAAAGGAAATGAGAAATAGAATAAGAAAGAATAACTTTTTAGAAGCCATTATGATGTTTTTTTAGCATTTACTACTTGCTTTTCTTATGTCAAAAATAATTAAAAAAATAACTACATTTTTCAAATCTCAACGATAATTATAAATTCATTTTTTTATCTATATTATAAAATAATATTTAATAAAAACTTGTAATAATAAACAAAAAAGCATATTTTTGGCAATAAATTTATTGTATTACAACCAAAAACTTTTCTATAAAATTTAATCTTATAATAAACTGTGAATTTAAAATCTAATTTATTAATAAATCTCTTAATAATTAAATAATTGAAAAAATCCCGACTTTTTACAGTAGCTTTATTTTTATTTTCAAAGCTACTATTAGCACAGCAACCCTATGTTGCAGAAATTCGTCTATTTGCAGGAAATTTTCCACCCGCTGGTTGGGCTTTTTGTGATGGCAGTTTATTGCCTATTAGCGAAAATGACGCTCTTTTTGCTTTAATAGGGATTACTTATGGTGGAGATGGACAAAGTACTTTTGCACTACCCGATTTTAGGGGTAGAGTACCAATAGGAAGTGGACAAGGAACAAGTTTATCCAATCGCAATCTAGGAGAAAAAATAGGACAAGAAACGATTACATTATCTACTGCAAATATGCCGTCGCATGCGCATTTAGGGCGAATTGTTGTTAATAATGGTAATGCTAATTCGAGCGTTCCAATTGCTAATTCTAGCATTGGCACATCGGGAAGTTTTTCAGGAAGAACTTTTTTGCCCAATTTGAGCTATAATTCTTCTGCACCAGACATCCTTTTACAAACTGTTACAACTTCGTCTACAGGCAATTTTGTACCAGTCGATAATATAAAACCTAGACTCGGATTGAATTATATCATTTCACTTTTTGGTATTTTCCCATCACAAAATTAGTACATTAAAAAAATGAAAAAAAAATACATTATAGTAGTATTCCTTTTATTTACTACAAAATCAATTTTTGCCCAAGATCCATTTGTTGGAGAAATTAGACTTTTCACATTTAATTTTGCGCCTAGAGGTTGGGCAAAATGTGAAGGTCAAATATTATCAATTGCACAAAATATTGCCCTTTTCTCACTTTTAGGCACGACATATGGAGGCAACGGAACAACTACTTTTGCTTTACCTGACTTACGAGATCGTATGGCAATAGGTTCTGGAAAAGGTCCTGGATTAAGTGATGTAGCATTAGGTCAAATTGATGGCAATAAGACTGTGACTCTAACTAGCGCCAATTTGCCAGCTCATACGCATTCAGTTGATATTAAAGTGAGTTCTAGTGTTGGAACTTCCAGTGTACCTACTTCTACTGCATCTCTTGCTTCAACGATTCAAATTTTTAATAGTACAGCTCGTCCAGTAACGGAATATAATACTTTAGTTTCAGACATAACTCTTTCGAATATTACAACATCTACTGTAGGAAGTACAACTCCCGCGAGTATAGAGCAACCTATTCTGTCTTCGAATTATTGTATTGCTTTGCAGGGAATATATCCACCACGTAGCTAAAATAAAAATGAAAATGAAAAATATATTATTTGCAGCTCTATTTTTGTTTTTGTTTTTGTTTACAAAAACAATTTATGCTCAAGACCAATATTTAGGAGAAATTAAACTTTTTGCTGGAAATTTTGCACCTAAAGGATGGACATTATGCCAAGGTCAATTATTGCCAATTAATCAAAATCAAGCATTATTTGCTCTTTTAGGAACAACCTATGGAGGCAATGGCACAACTAATTTTGCTTTGCCAGACTACAGGGGTCGTGCTGCAGCTGGCTCAGGCCCATCATACCCTCAAGGAACAAAAGTAGGTTCAGAAAACACAACTTTAACAGCAGCAAATTTACCAGCTCATAACCATAACGAACCTATAAAGGTTAGTTCTTCTAAAGCAACTTTAAATATTCCTACTAATGCTGCTTCAATAGCTTCGCCTGCCATAACCGTTAATTCTTTAACACGTAATATATTAAGATTTAATACTACGGCGCCAAATACTCCGTTACTTGGAACAGCTTCAACTAATGCAGGCAATTTGTCCCCCACACAAATTAATGTTATGCAGCCTTCAATTGCGCTGACCTATATCATTGCCTTACAAGGAATTTTTCCATCACAAAATTAAAATATAATAGGATGAAAAATAGATACATACAACTAATGATAGCTATTCTATTTGGAGGAACAATTATTGCTCAAACGACAGAAACCTTTGAAAATGAAACAGATAACAGTAATAGTTTTACTGACAATAGTCTGATTTTTACAACAACATCTATAGCAGGAGGAATATTTGACATTGGCTATTATACAAGTACTGGTTGGAATGGCACGATAACCGATAATAAATATATTGATAATTCGGGATCTGCTGATATCGGTGTACCTGTTCAATTTAAAATTAATAGCCCCGTTTCAACTTCTTTCAAATTAAAATCTATTCATCTATATTTAAGTCAAGCAGATTTAAATCCCGGAACAGGGTCTTGCACCATTACAGGAAAATTAGGAGGTTCAACAGTTTTTATAGCAACATCAAATACTGGATTTAACTCAAACCTTATGGTTAATAATGGATTTACTTTTATAAATCTAACTACGTATGGAAATGTTGACAATTCGAATAAAGCTATTGATGAATTTACCATAACAACTACAGGAACTTTTGAATATGTTGCTTTGGATGCGATGACTTGGTTGAATACTACACTTAAAATAGCTGAATTTGATTCAAGTACTTTTAATTTTTATCCGAATCCAATTAAAAACATTTTATTTTTAAGTTTTACAAAAGAAATAACATCGGCTAAAGTTATAAATATGATCGGCCAAACTATTTCTGAAAAATCAATAAATGCAAAAGAGTCACAAATTGAAATGTCAAATCTTACAAAAGGAACTTACTTAGTAGTAGTAAAATCTATGGATAGTTCGAAAACATTCAAAGTTATAAAAGAGTAATTTTTATGACCTATTTTCCTTAAAAAGGCATCTCGTCATCTTCTTCACTATTCAAATTACTACCAAAGGCTTCGTTGGGAGAAGGAAGGTTTTTCGTTTGAAATGGATTGTCATCGTGATTCATTTTTGATGGCAAATCATCAAAACTTCCGCTGTAATCCTCCAGATTATCAAATTTACCAAGATTACCAATAAACTTTAAACGGACATTTTCAAGCGAACCATTTCGATGTTTAGCAATAATAAATTCAGCTTGTCCGGCTGAGGGTGTTTGCTCATCATCATCCCACTCGTCTATTTTATAATATTCGGGTCTGTAAATAAAGGAAACAATATCCGCATCTTGCTCAATCGCACCTGATTCACGAAGGTCAGACAGCAAAGGTCTTTTGCTGGAACCACGCGTTTCAACAGCACGAGATAACTGCGAAAGTGCAATCACAGGAATGGCTAATTCCTTGGCTAATGCCTTTAAATTTCGCGATATTGTAGAGATTTCTTGTTCTCTGTTTCCTCCTCCTTTTCCGTTTCCACCGGCAGTCATCAATTGCAAATAATCGACGATGATAATTTTTATTCCGTGTTGCGAGGCCAAACGTCTGGCTTTTGCCCTTAAATCAAAAATAGAAAGCGAAGGTGAATCATCAATAAAAAGCGGCGCTTTTTCTAAGTTTTTGACTTTCACACTTAACTGTTCCCATTCGTGTTTTTCTAGTTTACCGGTTCTTAATTTTTCAGAAGATAAACCGGTTTCTGAAGAAATTAATCGAGTAATTAACTGCACTGAAGACATTTCAAGAGAAAATAAAGCAACAGGAAGTCCAGAATCTATTGCTATATTTCGAGCCATTGATAGTACAAACGCAGTATTGTGAGTTACCGTCATATCCTCAAGCAGGAATAATCTATTTCCATCTATTTCAAAACCATAATAATCATCTACGATGTCTTCTACTACCTTAATTCCAGTAACTTTCCAATCTACCGTTGCGTTCCAAGCTCTGGCTTTTTTGCGTTCTATTTTGGTTGGAATGGAATCTAAATTTCCAAAAATTCTAATTCTAAACGCTTCTCCGATAAATCCAGTTGATTTAATTCCCGTTTTTTTCTTTTTTAAGGAAGCTCTAAACCCCAAAGAATCACAAAGAAATTTTATTTGTTTTGCAAGTTTTTCATTTTTTTGAACTATTTCAAAACAATTAAATTCGGAAGTATAATAACCATCTGAATCAATAATTCCTGCTATTAATTGTAGTCTATTACTTGTAGAATTAATTAAAAATTGCTTCGGAATATGTTTGTTTTGAATCAAATCTAGTTGTCTCAATTCGCTCTGAATGCAAGTGGTAAATTCTTCGGAAATGAATTTATTTCTATTTACGATAGCATGATTAGGTGTTCTGTTTTCTTGATGGTAAGTTACTAATTCTGATTCTAATCTCGTTGCATATTCATTGAGATAATCAATGACCTCCTGATCAATATTGGTAATTCTCTGGCTGTAAGAATGTCCGTCACCAAGCCAAAGTCCCAAATAATAAGGTTCTATCGAAAGGAAATCTTCATCAAATTCAACTGCAACTTTATATCCTTTATAATTGGACTTGAATTTATCCGATTTTTCAAGATAATCCTTTACTGTGATGTTAAGCACTGTTCCTTTAAGGTGATTGCCCTCATTTCTACTTCGCTTAAGCGAAAGAATATGACTTTCGTTTACACGATAGGACATGGCTTTGTTTTGATGAATCCAATACATTTTTTCTCGACCACGAGCAATTGACAGCACTGTTCTTGGGGTCGAATCGTCTCCCATCAGTAAGTCGCCATCGCAAATATCTTCCACCTTTTGTAAAGAACCATCAAACATCACAACATTGGTTCCTTTCCCTAAACATTTCCCCATCCCGGGCCGAGCTGCAATAATTATTAAATCACTGGGTTGCCAGCCAGAAGTAATTTTATCTAGTTTGTCAAATCCAGTGGCTACACCGCTCAACCCTTCTTGTTTTGCAATTTCTTCAATTCGTTTTTTGGCTTGTAAAACTAGGCTTTGCGCGGTTTCTGAACTGCGTTTAATATTTCCTTGAGTAACTTCGTAAAGTTTAGATTCCGCTTTGTCTAATAAATCAAAAACATCGGTAGTTTCATCATACGATTCTTCGATAATATCCGATGAAATTCGGATTAAACTGCGTTGTATAAATTTTTGAAGGATAATCCTAGAGTGAAACTCGATATGTGCTGATGAGGAAATTTTTTGGGTTAGCTGAATGAGGTAAAAATCGCCTCCGGCCAAATCTAATTTAGCATTTTTTCTTAACTGAGCGGAAACTGTTAATAAATCAATAGGCTGAGTATCTGTAAATAACTGGACTATAGCTTCAAATATGTGTTTGTGAGCGTCTTTATAAAAAGCGTCAGGTTGCAATATGTCTATTACCTCATCTACTCCTTTTTTGTCAATCATCATCGCACCAAGCACTGCCTCTTCTAAGTCGATAACTTGAGGCGGTAATTTGCCTTTTTCTAGACTGATGATAGCGGTTCTATCTATTTTAATTGGGTTTATATTTTTGACATTTTCCATTGAGCTAAAGTAAGCAAAATTTAAAAAAAAACAGTTGTTGAGTTATTACAAATAATTGTTAATAAACAATCTTTTTTTGTTAATAACCAAAAAAAAATCCGAAGTAATAAGGCTTCGGATGATTTATAATATTGTAGGAAATTTACTCTTTAAATTCCCCCATATTAAGGTATTTGTCCATTCTTTGGGCGATTAATTCTTCTGTTGATAAGTCTTTCAATTCATTAAAAGCTTTCGTAATATATTGTTCTACGGTTTTAAAAGCAGATTCTCTATCAAAATGCGCTCCACCAAGAGGTTCAGGAATTATATCGTCTACTAATTTTTGCTTTTTCATATCCGTTGATGTCAATTTCAAAGCTTCGGCCGCTTGTTCCTTGTAATCCCAACTTTTCCATAGAATTGACGAACAAGATTCCGGTGAAATTACTGAATACCAAGTGTTTTCCATCATATAAACGCGATCTCCAACTCCTATTCCTAATGCTCCACCAGAGGCACCTTCGCCCACAATCACAACAATAATTGGCACTTTTAAACGCACCATTTCAAATATATTCCTAGCGATTGCCTCGCCTTGTCCGCGTTCTTCCGCTTCAATTCCAGGAAATGCTCCTGGAGTATCTATCAATGACAGCACGGGAATGCCAAATTTCTCGGCCATTTTCATCAATCGCAACGCTTTTCGGTAGCCTTCAGGATTTGCCATTCCAAAATTTCGATATTGACGGGTTTTGGTATTAAAGCCTTTTTGTTGGCCAATGATCATAAACGACTGCCCATCAATTTTACCTAATCCACCTATCATCGCTTTGTCATCTTTAAATCCTCTATCCCCGTGAAGCTCCAAAAAAGTGTCGCCGCAAAGCGCTTTTATATGATCTAAAGTATACGGTCTATTGGGATGTCTCGACAACTGAACCCGTTGCCAAGCGGTAAGATTTTTATAAATATGTCTTTTGGTTTCTTCCAGTTTCTTGTTGATTTGTTTACAAGTATTTGTTACATCAACATCGGATTCTTCCCCAATAACTAAACATTTGTCTAACTGGTCTTCAAGTTCTTTTATTGGAAGCTCAAAATCTAAATATTCCATAGGATGTGCGCTATTTTGTTTGTAATTCGAACTGCAAATATAAAATTTAATATTGTCAAAATCGTTAAATACCACTCCAAAAAAAAATGGTAGATAAAACAAGCAACCAAATAGGCTTATTTTTTATTTGCTAAATAGTTTTTAATAATGCCATTTAAGATGACGGTAATCACTATCAATAAAGCCCCTATATAAAACTCCGTGCTCATTTTTTCTTTACCTCCAAGAATAAAATAGGCCAAAATAATTCCATAAACTGGTTCTAAACTGGTGGTTAACATCACTGTGTAAGGAGATAGTAGTCTCATTATTTTTACCGAAACTGTAAAAGCATAGGCGGTACAAACCGAGGAAAGAATCAGTAATAAAATCCAATCATTAGCAGATAAAACAAAGAAATCAGCATTAAATTTATTTTCGAATAAAAAGTAAATGGAAATAAAAAACACACCCGCCAAGAATTCATAAAATGTAATCACCGAGGAATCGTGTTTTTCGGTTAATTTTCCATTCATCAATGTAAATAAAACACCGATAATTATGGAAGCCAATGCATACATCATTCCCTCAAAATAATTGATTTCGACCTGCAAAATAATGCCCAAGCCAGCAATAATTATAAGTCCAAAGAAAACTTCATACCAAAGCACTTTTCTTCCATAAAATATAGGTTCTAATATAGAAGTGAAAAAGGCTCCCAATGAAAAAACCGATAAAGTGACGGAAACATTAGAAATTTGAATAGCCTTGAAAAAAAATATCCAATGAATCGCTATTAAAAGTCCCGCAAAAATTAATTTGAAAAATTCCCGTGGCGGAATACGCAAGGATTTCTTCTGGAACGCTATAAAAAGCAGCAAGAACACTCCGGCAAAAAGCATGCGATACCACACCAAAGCATCTGCCTTAATTGAAATTAGCGCACCTAATATTGCGGTAAATCCCCAAATAAATACAATGAAATGAAGCTTTAGATAGCTTCTTAAATTACCTTTTTGCATTTCGTAGTAAAAAAATTGCTAAAATCCCGAAGGATAAATTAGGGAACCAAACGGCTAAAAGCGGTGGAATACTGGATTTTTCAGCTAATGTTCCAAAAATCTTATCAAAAAACACGAATGCAAAAGCCAATGCAATTCCAATGGCCAAACTCAATCCCATTCCCCCTCTTCGCTTCATTGACGAGACTGCAACTGCGATAATGGTTAGAATAAATGCAGAAACAGGAATGCTGTATTTCCGATATAAAACAACCATATATAGATTGATATTAGAGGAACCTCGCGTTTTTGCTTTATCAATAAATTGATTCAATTTCCCTAAGTTTAATGTTTCAGCAATATAAATAACAGGTGTTAAATCTTCTAAATCAAAACTAAATTTGGCATCCTTTTGCTCTGCCTTTTCAATTTTATCATCTAAGCCACCAACTGTTCGCTTGACGTAATCAAACATGGTGTAATTCTTTTTTTTGGGATTCCATTGGATTCTACTTGCAGTAATTTTATAGGCTAATTTATCTTTTGTGAACTTTTCATAACTAAAACTATAAGCCGTTTTCGTCTCTGTATTGAAACTATTGACGTAAATAAATTCATCATCGCTAACTTGTCGAAAAACATCGGTATTCCCACGCTGCATAGCCTGTTGTCCGTCACCTAAAAGATAGGTATACCTGAAATGATTGAATCCTTCGCTCGCTTTTGGAACTATAAAAAATCCCATCAATAAAATAATGACCGAGACAATAGTGGCGCCAATCATAAAAGGACGCAAAAATCTAGTGAAAGAAATTCCTGAACTCAAAATCGCTATAATTTCGGAATTATTAGCCAATTTTGATGTAAACCAAATCACCGATAAAAATAAAAATATCGGAAACAATAAATTCATGAAATAAATGGTAAAATGAAAATAATAAATCAAAATTTCCTGCAACGGAATTTTGTTTTGTATCATTTTATTGATCTTCTCAGAAACATCAATTACAATTCCGATCGGGGCAAACAACAGCAGCATCACCGCAAAAGTGGATAAGTATTTCTTGAGAATGTATTTGTCAATTATAGTTAACATATTTTAAATTATGAATTATAAATTTTGAATTATAAACTGCGAGCTAACTCATAATTTACAATTCAAAATTTAAAATTATTTTTTAAAGTCTTTGGCTCATATTGCGCACCATCATTTCTTTCCAAGTTCTAAAATCGCCAGCTAAGATATGTTTTCTAGCTTCACGAACCAACCACATATAAAATCCGAGATTGTGTATCGTAGCAATTTGTTTTCCAAGATATTCATTAGCGGCAAACAAGTGACGCAAATACGCTTTAGTATATTCTGTGTCCACAAAGGTATGTCCCATTTCGTCTAAAAGCGAAAAATCGTCCTCCCACTTTTTGTTTTTGATGTTAATGGTGCCATTTGCGGTAAACAACATTCCGTTTCTGGCGTTTCGTGTGGGCATCACACAATCGAACATATCAATTCCAAGGGCAATGTTTTCGAGAATATTGATTGGCGTTCCTACACCCATCAAGTAGCGCGGCTTGTCTTCGGGAAGAATATCGCAAACCACTTCGGTCATCGCATACATTTCTTCCGCTGGTTCGCCAACTGAAAGTCCGCCAATAGCATTGCCCTGTTGACCAGAATTCGCAATATATTCTGCTGATTGCTGCCGCAAATCCTTATAAGTACTGCCTTGTACAATAGGAAAAAAAGTTTGTTCATAGCCATATTTAAAAGGCAATTTTTCCAAATGGTTGATGCATCGGTCTAGCCAACGGTGCGTCATTTTCATCGATTTTTGTGCATACCGATAATCGCAAGGATAAGGCGTGCACTCGTCAAAAGCCATAATAATATCAGCGCCAATGGTACGTTGAATTTCCATTACATTTTCGGGTGTGAAAAAATGTAAAGAGCCATCAATATGCGATTTGAATTTTACGCCTTCTTCCTTTATCTTTCTATTGGCCGAAAGCGAATACACTTGGTAGCCCCCAGAATCGGTTAAAATATTGCGATCCCAATTCATAAATTTATGCAAACCACCCGCTTTTTCAAGGATTTGGGTTTGCGGACGCAAGTATAAATGGTAGGTATTTCCGAGGATAATATCCGGATTGATATCGTCTTTCAGTTCCCGCTGATGCACTCCTTTTACGGATGCTACCGTACCAACAGGCATGAAAATTGGGGTTTCGATAACACCGTGATCTGTAGTGATGCTTCCCGCTCGGGCTTTGGTATGCGAATCTTTATGTACTAAATCAAACTTCATCTATCTTTTTTTGAGTTGGCAAAGATAATTTATTTAAGATGTAGTCCCGACATTTCGGGCTGGGATTTGGGATTTTATTTAAAGGTCAATAATTATTTAAACAAAACCTCCCCAATCTTTAACGCACATTTTTCTCCATCAATCGCTGCCGAGATAATTCCGCCGATTTTGTATTTGGTCATAACTTCAAAGTGAGAGGAAACTGTCCTTGTTTGAATTGTTCCTTATTATCAGGTATTCCAGCTTTATAGTGCTCTTGAAGTTCAACCCAAAAAACAACATCTTTTTCTGCAAAAGTAATTTTTGCTTTTATTGCAGTTGCTATTTCTTGCAACATACTTTTATAATCGTTTTTGGTTGCAGTTACTACTTTCTTAATCGTTGCTTTTACAGATGTAATGATATTTATAATCTAACATTATTTTCGCGAAATACTGTAGGAATAAAAAAATGCTCCAATCTAGCCTATCACAAGCTACAAAGGAGCATTTTATTTTACGATATTATGTTTTATGTTCTTGATAATGAGAAGGTCACAAGCCAACTAATATCGTGTTTTCTAATCTTTAATCAAACCACAACGGAAAGCTACTGCATCCCTGCTGGGCGGATGCCATACCTTTCCGTTGTGGTTTGGCTGTTTAAGACGTTGAGAAACTTTATGTCAATGAACTTTTGTATCATTTTGTCATTCCGACAGGGGAGGAATCGCACTAGTTGCTCCCGTTATGTGATTCCTCCCCTGTCGGAATGACAAACTTACTGATTATGCACTAAATTCCTTTTTTTATAGCTATAAAAAAAAGACTATCCTGAAAGTGCTAATCTTGTCTAGCTGAACTCGTTTCAGCTTCTCTAAATATTTGATTTTCAAATAAATTTATATTCCGAAATAAATTCGGAATGACAAAAACATTACTTTTTAGGACAGTCTCTTTATCATTTAAGCATTCGGTTTTGGTGTTTGTTTTTTGCGTTCGCTCTTTTTTACACCGCCTGCCATTTCATACTGCGAACTGTTTTTGCCATATTTTGTAGCAACACCAGTTAACACCCTGTCGTTCCAATCTCGCACCACATCAATTTGTTTGATGCACTCATTATACAAATCGTCTATGGCGCTAAGTGCTGTGTTGTACTTTGCCAATTTTGCCCGCAACAAGTTGACTTCTGTTTCATAATTTGTTGCAGTGATGCCGTTGCCCAAATCGATAACTGGATCAATACTTTTTACGGATGCCAAACGAGTGGTCCCTTTATCAAGGTCGGGCACTCTAATTAATTTTTTTCTTGCCATTTTTTTTAGATTTAAAGTTTGAACTAAAATTAGAAAAAAGACGATTGCGATTAAAAATATTTTACATTTTTTTAACACTTTTTATAAATAAAACAAGGTTTAATGGGTGTTTATTAACAATTATTCGCAACTAATAAACATTTATATTAAATGTGTAAGCGTTTGCTCTAAAGTAGTAAGCATTATTATTAAACATGTGAACGTTTGCTTTAAACTAATAAGAATTTATTTGAAATGCTTACTTATTTCCTCTAAAGTAGTAAGCATTTATAAGAAACGTTTACTCATTTGCTCTAAAGTAGTTTGCGTTTATAAGAAATGTTTAAACGTTTGCTTTAAAGTAGTACCTATTTATAAAAAACGTTTACTTATTTACGCTAAAGTAGTTTGCGTTTATAAGAAATGTTTAAATGTTTGTTGTAAAGTAGTATGTTTTTTAAACCACGCGAAAGGACTCACGCGGTAGCGGAGGAAAGCAGTCGTAATGATATAAAAATACTTTCACTTTGCATAAATCCTAAAAAAAATTAAATCGAAAAAAAAGACTATAAAAGCAGCAATTAAAGCGATTGAACCGCAGCACTATTCATCATCGGGTTTTTTCAGTAATCTTGTCTGCCAATAATTGCCATTATTTCAATTTCATCGGCAGTGATTTTGTAAAAAATGGTATCCACTCCGCAAACACAATACCTATACCCTTGCCGAAAACGAAAAGCTTCTGGAAATAAATAGGGGTTTGAAGCAATTTTTGAAAAGCAATCAAAAAGCGTATCATAATATTTATTAGCTTGAAATAATCCGAAACGACCTAATCCATATTCAAAAATTCGTGTCAAATCATCCTCTGCTTGAATATTAAGTTTATATCTAAACATTTAGTTTTTTCTTAATTTCTGCTAATAATTCTTCTTTCGTTTTGGTACTAAATCCGCTTTTTTCAGCTTTATCTAGCTTCATTCGGACAAATTCAACATACTCATCTCGATCACGAGCTTGCTTGATTAAATAATTAACGGCTTCGCTCTTGCTTGTAAATTCCTCTTTACTGATTTGCAGTTTCAACCATTCATCATTCTGATTGGCTAAAGTGATACTTTGTCGTGTCATAATAATACATTTAATTGGTGTAAATTTACACCAAATTATTAAAATTGAATTATTTTTTTAATAAAAATAATTTTATTTTTTAGGCGAAGATGTTGCGACCTGTCCTTAGGGTTTCAATAATTCCCCAATCTGCAACGCACATTTTTCTCCATCAATCGCTGCCGAGATAATTCCGCCCGCATAGCCTGCACCTTCTCCACAAGGATACAATCCTTTGATCTGGACGTGTTCTAATGTTTTTTCATCTCTAGGAATGCGCACTGGCGAAGATGTTCTTGATTCTGGTGCGTGAAGAACGGCTTCATTGGTCAAAAAACCGCGCATGGACTTACCAAATTCTACAAAACCTTCTCGCAATATTTGGGTGAGGAATCCCGGAAAAACTTCGCCCATTTCAACCGAGGTCGTTCCGGGAACATAAGAGGTTTTTGGAATATTCGAGGACACTTTGTTTTGGGTAAAATCGACCATTTTCTGGGCAGGAACACGTTGCGTTTCCCCAGCCAAATGCCAGGCGTTTTGCTCGATGCTCTTTTGAAATTCTAAACCAGCCAAAGCGCCAAATTTAGCAAACGCCTTGAAATCTTCGAGTTTTAACTCTACTACAATTCCAGAATTGGCGGTAGCCTGATCTCTTTTGGAGGGCGACCACCCATTAGTCACCACCTCGCCCGGACTTGTGGCGCAAGGTGCAATCACACCACCGGGACACATGCAAAAAGAATACATTCCCCTTCCTCCTACCTGCTTCACGATAGAATATGGCGATGGCGGCAGATGTTCGCCCCGATAATCACAACTGTATTGAATGCGGTCAATCAACGACTGAGGATGTTCAGCGCGAACGCCCAAGGCAAAAGCTTTGGCTTCGATAAAAATTTGTTTGCTATCTAATAATTCAAAAATATCACGAGCAGAATGTCCTGTGGCCAAAATTATTTTGTTTGCAAGAATCGTGTCGCCGTTTTTGGTGACAATACCTTGCACTTCATTATTTTTTATCAGAATATCAGTCAATCGAGTTTCGAAAAGTACTTTACCTCCCATTTCGACTATTTTCTCTCGCATATCTTGGATGATTTGCGGTAATTTATTCGTGCCAATATGCGGATGTGCATCGACTAAAATATCGGGTGACGCCCCATAAGCAACAAACAATTCCAAGATTCGGGTTACATCGCCACGTTTTTTAGAACGGGTGTATAATTTCCCGTCAGAATAAGTTCCTGCTCCGCCTTCGCCAAAACAATAATTAGAATCTTCATCAACGATGTGATCTCTGTTAATGGCTTTCAAATCGCGACGACGTCCTTTTACATCTTTACCGCGTTCGATTATTATTGGCTTCAAGCCCAATTCTATCAATTGTAATGCTGCAAATAATCCCGCTGGACCTGCGCCAACGATGATAACTTCTTGGGCATTTTCGACATTTTTGTATTCTGGTAATTCAATTTTTGCTTCTTGAATAAGTTCGCCAACCAAGAAGATAGTAACTTTTAAATTGAATTTTACTGCTTTTTGGCGGGCATCGATGGAGCGTTTGAGGATAGAAACGTGTTGAATTGCTGCAGTATCGACATGAATTAATTTGGAAATATGTTGTTTAAGCAAGAAGTCGCTTGAGGCTGTTTCAGGCGATACTTGAAAAAGAAGTTCTTGTGGCATTATTATATTTTTTGAATTTAAGGGAACAATTTATAAATATCTTCCCTCTTGGCAAATCTGGCAAGTTCTATAACATCTCCATCAAAATAAAACCCTAATCTGTATTTTTCAATTCTGATTCTATAGGCTTCGGAATGACCTTTCATCTTTTTTATATTCGAAAAATTCTGGAGACTTTCAGAATTCTCCAATAAGATAATCATGTCGACGATATCTTTCTTTAGCGTCGAATCTTTAATTTTTAACAAATCTTTAGAAAATAATTTTCCAAATTTAACTGTCACGATTGTAAGATTTTCATAATTTCTTCTCTAGAAACAAATTCAGTTCTATCCGCTTCCTGCATCAACAGCAGTAATCCAATATCCTCTTTTTCTTCATCGGACAAATTATGGAACTGACTTGTTTGCTTATTTTTTACATAAGTTTGCACAGCATTTTCAATCAATCCTTTGACACTTGTTTTTTCAAATATCGAAATTACTTTCAATTTCGTTAAAGTAGTTTCGTCTATATCAATTAACTTTCTCATCTATAATATTTTTACACAAATATATATAATATATACTGTATATACAATAGTAAAATAAACTTCGTAAATTTGCTCTCTAAAAACAATCAATATGTCCTTAAAAACAAATGGCAACGAACTGCCGAAGGAAATAAAACTAATATGGGATTTTCGCGGGCCAGCTTCGGCAAAGACCGCTGAACATCACGAAATTCATTTGAAGCAATTTATAATTGCTGAAAATTTATCGCCAAATAGCACTGGATTTGAAATCTATGGCGAAATGCATGCCATTGCCTTTATGGTTGTAACAGAAGATAAGATGATTCAAGTTCGTGATGCTTTAAAACCACATCGCGGGGAAGTTTTTTCAATTGATAATTGATAATTGATAATTGATAATTGATAATTGATAATTGATAATTGATAATTGATAATTGATAATTGATAATTGATAATTGATAATTGATA
>JGI12421J11937_10000155_pt1 | contig 24795 bp, 27 predicted proteins | sample LakErihyJuly2011_2_FD_11937 | JGI IMG/M metagenome (IMG submission 11937)
CAGCAGCGCCAGTTACTGCCCCAGTTGCCACAGATCCTGATGCATATGTCACTCCAATTGTTAGAAAGTTAGCTTCAGAACTCGGAGTTAATCTGACTTCGATTCAAGGTAGCGGCGTTGGCGGACGAATTCGAAAAGAAGATGTCCAAGCAGCTGCAAAACCATCTGTAACTCAGAGTGCACCTGCTGCGCAATCTTCAGTGCAATCATCTGCGCCAGTTGCGGCTTCACCGTTGCGCGGAACAACCGTAACGATGTCGCGTCTGCGTAAAGTAATTGCAGCTCGAATGGTTGAGTCCTTACAAGTAAGCGCCCAATTAACAACTGTTATTGAAGTTGATGTGACCAAGATTGCGCGCTTGCGTGATCGTGCGAAGGCTTCTTTTGAAGCCCGCGAAGGCGTCAAACTCACATTCCTTCCATTCTTTGCTGTCGCTGTCTGTGAGGCACTTAAAGTGCACCCAGTTCTAAATTCTTCTGTCGAAGGCGATCAAATTACTTATCACGGCGCCGAGCACCTCGGAATTGCTGTGGACACAGAACGCGGATTATTAGTTCCAGTTATTCATAGTGCCGGAGATTTAAATATGGGCGGAATCGCTCGCAAGATTTCTGATCTTGCTGCGCGTACTCGAGATAATAAAGTTTCACCCGATGAGCTAGGTGGCGGAACATTTACGCTGACAAATACCGGAAGCCGTGGAGCGCTATTTGATACACCAATCATCAACCAACCGCAGGTTGCCATTCTCGGTCTTGGCGCAATTGTGAAGCGACCAATGGTTGTTCGTGGTGAAGATGGTGGCGAAACAATTGCTATTCGTTCAATGGTTTATTTGGGACTTTCATACGATCATCGCGTTGTAGATGGCGCCGATGCTGCTCGATTCTTGGTAACTCTTAAAGAGCGTCTGGAACAAGGTGCATTTGAATCGGACCTTGGTCTCTAATGCCAACAATGCAACGCGTTGCAATCACCGGTGCATCCGGGATGATCGGTACCGCACTTGTTGGTCATCTCAAATCTGAGGGTTACACAGTTCAGAAATTAGTTCGCAGACCAAGTCGTTCAGCAGAAGAAATCACATGGGATCCACACACTGGTGTCGTAGATCTAGAAGCACTCGCAGGTGTTGATGCTGTAATTCACTTAGCTGGCGCAGGCGTTGGAGATAAACGTTGGAGCAAAAAATATAGAAGTGAAATTCTAAATTCAAGACTTCTAGGAACAACTGCTATTGCCAATGCAGTAAACGTAGTAAAGCCATCAGTTTTTATCAGTGCAAGTGCTATTGGTTGGTATGGNGAGACAGGCAATCGCGCTGTCATCGAAACAGATCGTGCTGGTGAAGATTTTCTTGCTGCGGTGTGCCGCGAGTGGGAAGGCGCAGCTGATTTAGTTCAAGATGTGCGCACTGTAAAACTACGCACCGGCCTAGTACTTGATCCAACGGGCGGCGCACTTGGCCGAATGCTTCCACTCTTTCGCTTTGGTTTAGGTGGAAAACTTGGCAATGGTAAGCAGTGGTGGTCATGGATTACTTTGCATGATCAAATTCGCGCAATTGTTTTTGCTCTTGAAAACAAAGTAGAAGGTCCAATGAATTTAACTTCACCAAATCCAGTAACGAATCAGGAATTTACTGCTGGGCTTGCTCGCGCACTGCACAGACCAGCCTTATTTCCAGCACCTGCACTTGCATTAAAAATTGCTCTCGGTGGTTTTTCTACTGAAATTTTGGGTTCTAAAAAAGTTATGCCACAGGCACTACTTGATGCAGGATTTGTATTTGATTATCCGCATCTTGCGCCCGCACTTGCCGCGCTAGTCGACTAAGACTGAAAGGCCGGCAAGCCGCCCGGATAAGAGTGCGCCATTTTGTGAAGGTGCACTCCGGTAATCGCCGGCAAGGTAAATCGAATTCTCAACCTGAGAACTTAAAGCCATTTGGCTTTGCAATCCAGCCAGTGGCAATGCACTCGGAATTTCATACTTTGCAACCAATTTCCAATTTCTTGTATCGGTGCCATACAAAATAGATAAGTGTCTACGAACTTCTGATTCTGTTGCAGGCAAAATGCTTGTGCTAGAAATTAAGGATTTACCGGCAGGTGCGTAACTTGGAAGCATGTTAGAAATAACAATCGTATTTACCAATGGTCCTCGATTTTGACTATCGATAATGAGGGACTTGCTCTGCGTTGGACTCTCATTTGCGCTGTGATACCAAGTCGTGCAGCCAACTAGTTGTGGAACAACAGTTAGATCTAATAGCTGAGCCGCTGTTGTGGCATCTGTTGCAACAATGATTGCATCTGCTTCGTACTTTCCCTGAGAAGTTTTAATCACGTTGTTCTTGATCGAATTTACTTGAACGCCATACTCAATTGAATCAACTCTGGCCGCTAATGCTTCTGAAAATGCCTTTATCCCTTGGGCCGGTAATCCAGAATTTCCTGTGACAAAGTGCCCGATAGCGGTGCGTCCATACTCTGCATTAACCAACAAGGGATCTGCGAGAAACACACCTGTAAGAAAGGGTCTAAGTACTCGTTCATAGGTTTTGCCTATGCCATTGGCCTTAAGTTCTTCACCAACGCTAGCGACTCGCGTGCGCTTGATTAAGTATTTGACCAAGCGGATTTTTTCGATCAATGAGCCAGTTTCTGAATTAAAAATCGAAAAAAATGCTGCGCGCGGATCGCCTATTCGGATACGTCTGTCATCACGGGCTACTTCAATTACCGATGAAGCAGAAACAAAATTGATTTCTTTTGTAATTGCCAGTCTTTTGATTTCTGGATAATTTATGTTCAGAAGTTGAAAACCGCGATCACAGATGAATCCATCAATTAAATCACTTGTGACACGTCCGCCAGGGCGATCACTGCTTTCAAGGACTGTGACTGAGATGCCTTCATTTTGCAATGTAATTGCTGCATTGAGTCCTGCCAAACCAGCGCCAATAACAATAACTTTTTTAGGCACGCACACTCATCTCACGCGCCTGATCAATAATGCGTGCGACATCTAGAATTTCATCGGCTGAAATCGGCATTGCAGTTTTGTTCGTGATCGCATCATGAACCAGTGAATAGAAAACACAATAATTGCCGTGATCTGCTTCGAATTTTTCAATCTTTTCTCCGCGATGTATAAATGCTGCAGAGGCAGTTGGTTGGTGCCACTTACCATCTTGGGGCAATACTCCTGAACGCAATAGATCTTCTTGCGGATCCAACTCTTCGATAACTAATGCACCTTCACTTCCGATAACACGAAGTCTGGGTCCAGGCGCTCCCACAACTGCGCTAGCTGAAAGAATTGATTCAGCCCCGCTTTCGTGAGCGAGAACCAGTAATGCATCATCATCTGCGCCACCACGAACACTTCGAACTCTTGCGCTCTTTAGCTGCGCTGGCCCAAAGCAATCTATAGCAGTTGAAATCAAGTGTGGTTGCAAATCCAACAAAATACCGCCACCTTCNGCTGCNGAGTTATTTTCTCTCCACGATTGCGGATTTAGCACGGGGCGAAAACGTTCAAAACGTGAATCCATTCGAAGAACATTTCCAATATGGCCATCTCTGATCACTCGTTTTAATGTGAGCGTGTCACTGTCCCATTTGCGGTTGAAATAAGTAGTGATGGCAACATTTGCAGAGTTGGCTGCATCAAGGATTTCTTTTGTTTCATTGAGATTGCGCCCCATGGGTTTATCAACAACTAATGCGATGCCAGCCTTAATTGCCGAGAAAGATTGGGACGCATGTACTTGGGTACCTGATGCAATGACAATCAAATCGATGCCTTGATCNCAGAGTTCTTCTATCGATGTAACAATTTTAGCCTGCGGATAATCTTCTTTAGCGTGGCGCTTTCTTACATCGTTGTTCGTAAGAATCGCAGCGACGTCAAAGTTAGTTGCCGACAACATCGGAGCATGAAAACTTCGGCCGGCTAGTCCATAACCTGCTATACCGACTCGAAGTTTCAACTGAACTACTTTTTCAACTTAGAAGGCCACCAGATTTTTGGTCCAATTTCATGGACTAATGCAGGTACAAGAATTGATCGGACAATGATTGTGTCCAGAAGAACTCCGAAAGCAACAGCAAAACCAAGCTGAGCAAGAGGAACTAACGGAATTAATCCAAGAACAGCAAAGGTTGCAGCAAGAACGATTCCGGCCGAAGTAATAACAGCTCCCGTCACCGTTAAGCCCTTAATTACTCCCTCACGTGTACCAAGTTTTATTGATTCTTCACGTACGCGAGTCATCAGGAAGATGTTGTAATCAATTCCGAGGGCAACTAAGAATATGAATGCGAATAGCGGAAATGAGGTATCTCCGCCGGCAAAACCAAAGATGTGGTTAAAGACAAGTGCGCATACTCCAAGAGTTGCAAAGTATGACAAGACAACTGTGCCGAGTAAAAGAACTGCACTGAGAATACTTCGAAGAAGTGCTCCCAGAATCATTGTGATGACTAACAAAATAATAGGGATAATCGTTTTGTTATCGCGATCATTGGCGCTTCTCACATCAAAATACACCGCACTAGTTCCACCAACTAACGACGTTGAATCAGCCTCATGTGCCAAACGACGAATTTCGGGAATATCATTTGCTGCCTCAACACTGTCAGGTGCTTTATCTAGGGTTACATTTAGAATTGCCTTATTATTTACATACTTAATAGGTGGAACTGGTCCCCCAGGCATTTGAAATCCGTCGCGAAGAGGCTCAATGGAGGTAACTCCAGGTGCATTTTTAATAGCTGCAGCAACGGCGTCCATCTTGTCCGCATTGACAACTATTTGCGTTGGATCGCCTTCTCCGCCAGGAAAGTGAGTGAGCAATAATTTTTGTCCCACAACAGATTCTGGATTAGTTGTAAATGTATCAACGGTTCCAATTCCATCTGCCTTAAGTGTCGGAGACATGAATGCAAATCCCAATAAAACAACTCCGGTAATGATCCACGCTCTGCGTGGACGGCGACCGATTGAACTGCCAATTTTTGACCATGTGCCTGAAAGAACGTGGTCATCGCCATCGAATTCTGGACGTCGTGGCCAAAAAATCCATCTTCCAAAAAGTAATAGAAGTGCTGGTAGCAAGGTCAAAATCGTAATCATGGAACATACGATTCCAATTGCACCTACTGGCCCAAGTCCTGCCGTATTTGTTAGCTGACTAAACAAAAGCACGAGTAAAGAAATTGCAACGGTAGAACCAGATGCCAAAATTGGTTCCCACACACCTTTATATGTTGCACGCATTGCATCGAATCTATTTTCATGCAGGTGCAGCTCTTCGCGATATCTAGCGATGAGAAGCAGTGCGTAATCCGTTGCGGCGCCAATAACTAATACCGAAAGAATTCCCTGCGATTGACCATCGACATCAATGATGTCATTTTTGGCCAAGAGATAAACAATTCCTCCTGCTGTAGATAGAGCAAAAAGTGCTGAAAGCAGTGGAATGATCCACAAAATCGGAGAGCGATAAACAACAATTAAAATGACTGCAACAACGGCTAGTGTTGTTAATAGCAAGGTTGAGTCAATCGATCCAAATGCCTTAAATAAATCACCGAGTAATCCACCAGGGCCTGTCACATATGAGGTGAGATTATTTGCCTTGGCTATTGGAGTTAAATCTTCACGCAGCGCTTCCACAACGGCCGGAAGTACAGGTTCATCATTTGAAAGAACTTTTGATAGAGCGTTTCCATCTAGTGGCACCGTTGCAAGGATTGCTTTTCCATCTTGTGCTGCAAATGCTGTGATTCTTTGACCTGGAGCAAGGTAATCTGAAATTTTGGCACTAGTGCCTGCAAGTGTTAATTCACCAACAGCATCTAAATGTGAATTAATTGCCGCAAGGCTCTGAGGTGATGCATTCCCCTCAAATAAAACAAGGGCTGGAAAATTAAAAGAGTCTTTGCCAGAAAAAGTTTGAATCAGTTCAGAAGCTTGAGTTGCCTCTGCACCCTTTGGCAAGAAAGATGAGTTGTTATTTTCTTGGACCGATGTGAGTTTTCCAAAGAGTGGCCCAAATACACCGGTGAGTAAAAACCAGACCAAGACAACAAGCATTGCAAGGGCAAAAGGTTTACGAGATTTCTGAGAAGTAGTTCTTGACACGAGAATGAAGCCTTTCGATCTGGCGGGAGCGCGTGATTCGCGACTGGGCAAGCCTACCTTTAGGCTTGCTCTGTGGCCGCCACAGAAACTATCCAAAGCAGCATTTTGGTGCATGATTTAAAGCACCTTGCATACGGTGATGCCCTACTCATTCAAGAGCAGACACATGAACAAGTTAGTTCAGGGCACATTCCAAACACACTTCTCTTTGTTGAGCACTCACCCGTTTTCACAGCTGGAAAACGCACTCTGGATTTTGAGCGACCACAAGATGGCACTGCCGTAATCGATGTCAACCGTGGTGGAAAAATTACGTGGCATGGTCCGGGACAAATTGTTGGCTATCCAATTGTGCGCCTTGCAAAACCAACTGAATTAGTTGCATTTGTTCGAGAACTCGAAAGTGCACTCATCGACACGTGTAATGAATTTGGATTGCAAGTAGAACGAATAAAAGGTCGCTCTGGTGTGTGGATAAAGGATGAAATCAATTCCCGTAAAATTGCAGCAATCGGAATTCGTGTCGCAAAGGGCACAACCATGCATGGCTTTGCACTAAATGTTAATCCTGATCTCTCAGCCTTTTCCCAAATCATTCCCTGCGGAATTACAGATGCAAAAGTAACTTCAATGGCGCAAGAGTTGAAACGTGAAATCAATGCCTCTGAAGTTTTACCGATTCTAGAACGCAATCTGCTTTCATCTTTGGCTAAGGTGAGCGCATGACTATCGCACCAGAGGGTCGCAAGATGATTCGCATTGAAGCGCGTAACGCCCTCGTGCCAATTGAGCGCAAACCTGAATGGATTAAGACTCGCGCAAATATGGGTCCTGAATACACCCGTCTTCGCTCACTCGTTAAATCAGAGGGTTTGCACACCGTGTGCCAAGAAGCAGCGTGCCCGAACATTTTTGAATGTTGGGAAGATAAAGAAGCCACATTTTTAATTGGCGGAGAAAAGTGCACACGCAGATGCGATTTTTGCAATATTGATACTGGTAAACCCGATCCAATTGATCGTGACGAACCACGCAAGGTGGCTGAATCCGTAAAAACAATGGGATTAAAGTACGCAACAATTACTGGTGTTACACGCGATGACNTAGAAGATGAAGGCGCGTGGTTNTATGCCGAAACAATTCGCAAGGTGCATGAGTTAAATCCTGGATGCGGNGTNGAGATGCTGGCTCCAGATTTCCATGCAAAAGCAGAACTTCTTAATCAAATNTTTGAAACCAAACCAGAGGTTTTCGCACACAATTTAGAAACAGTTCCACGCATTTTTAAAAGCATTAGACCTGCTTTTACTTATGAAAAGTCTCTGACAGTGATCACCATGGCGCGAGATTTTGGGCTAATCACAAAATCTAATTTGATTTTAGGTCTTGGAGAAACTCGAGAAGAGATTTCTCAAGCACTTCTAGATTTACAAAGCGCCGGTTGTGATCTCATCACCATCACCCAATATTTGCGACCAACTAATCGTCACCACCCAGTGGAACGTTGGGTTAAGCCAGAAGAGTTTGTTGAACTTGCAGCAGAAGCCAAAGAAATCGGCTTCTTAGGTGTGATGAGTGGACCACTGGTTCGCTCTAGCTATCGCGCTGGACGACTATATAAAGAAGCAATGGCTGCTAAAGCAGGTGTATCTCGTGGCTGATTTCGTCTATCCCCCTGTAGTGGCAGTAATCAAATCTTTTTGGAAATACCTAGATCTTCGATTTTCTTTTTCTGGTGAAGAAAACATTCCACAAGAAGGTGGAGCAATTCTTGCAATCAATCACATCGGATACTTAGATTTCGCTCTTGTTGGAACAGCCGTACTTCCAAAGAAACGCTACGTACGATTTATGGCAAAGAAAGAAATATTTAATAACAAATTAGCTGGGCCTTTGATGCGCGGAATGCACCACATAAGCGTTGATCGTGGAAATGGGTCTGCATCCTTTGTCGCTGCCCTTCGAGCACTTCGCAAAGGCGAAATCGTTGGCATATTTCCTGAAGGAACAATTTCAACAAGTTTTGAAATTAAGCAACTCAAATCTGGCGCAGTAAGACTTGCTATGTCTGCCGGTGTCCCGGTTATTCCAACAATCGTTTGGGGCAGCCAAAGAGTGTGGACTAAGGGCGTTAAAAAGAATTTGTTAAGAAAAAGCGTTCCGATCACGGTGACATTTAATCCACCACTTAACTTCGCAAAAGATTGCGACGTGGAACTTGGAGAAGCCCAATTACGTGATGTGCTTCTTGCAAGCTTAAATAAAGTTCAAGAAGAGTATCCCGATAGCCATCAGGGCCAACGCTGGGCGCCCGTGCGTCTTGGTGGTACGGCCCCTGCCCCACTAAACTTATGAGCATGTTCAAACGAAATAAGAAGAATAAAGAAGCAGCGGTTAAGACTCCGCGTTTTCAAACATTTAGAGATGCCTACTCTGTAACAAAGAGTGCAAAGCCGTGGATTGGTTTAGCACTCATTGCAGTATTCCTTGTTGCGTGGGCGATCGGAATTGGTATCGGTATCGCAGTTGGTCATCCAATTTATGTGGGTTTTGTGTCACTTCCTGTTGCGTTGCTAGCTTCAATGTTTTTCTTTACACGTCAAGCATCAACGGCTGCCTACTCATCTATTGAAGGACAGTTGGGCGCCGGTGCTTCTGTGTTGATGGCAATTCGCAAAGGTTGGACAACTACCCCAGCCGTTGCAGTAGCTCGAAATCAAGACATGGTCCATAGAAGTGTTGGTCGCGCAGGAATCGTTCTAGTTGGCGAAGGATCCCAAGGCGTTAAGCAAATGTTGGCAGATGAACGCAAAAAATCTGAACGCTTTGCTCCTGGTGTTCCAATTACAGAAGTTATGGTTGGAGATTTACAAGGTCAAGTATCTATTCGCAAATTACAGAAGCACTTGTCAAAACTTCCAAAGAAACTATCGGCCCATCAAATGCGAGAAGTTCGTGCGCGTTTGAAAGCAGTTGGCGGAATGTCTATGCCAATTCCTAAGGGACCACTACCAAAAGGCGTTCGAATTCGTTAATGAGTTAAAACGATTTTAGTTTTACTAAATCGTTCGTGAATTCCACGGCCATTTTCATCATAGGTAATTGCCGTAATCACAATAACCATTAGTAGCGACCGAATGAGTGATTGAAGAATCGTTGGAGCACCACCATCCTCAAAATTAACAATACGCATCCGAAATACCCTGTGACCTGCAGATGCTCCTTGAAGAGTGACCAGAAGAAAATACTCCGTGAAAAATAGGATCAGAGCGGGTGCGCCAGCATGCGTTGTGCGTTCAAGAAAGGTTCCGGGACCACTGAAGAAAACGATGGCAATGAGGTAGCTGGCTAACCAATCCAGAGTTATAGCCCCAAATCTTCTTCCCAAAGTGACGTCTCGATGCATGCCATAAGCGTAGCCTGAGCCCAAAGCCCCGCAATTCTTAACATAGACGTAACACGTGGGTTATGCCTTTTTCACTGATAACTCGTAGCCTTTGCACAAGCGCCCTCGATGAAGCGGTGCGCAAAGCTCTGATCAACATCAACTGGGAGAAAAATGTTTAAGAACTCTGCAGAAATTTTTGCATTTATTAAGAAGGAAGACGTCAAATTAATCGACGTTCGCTTTATTGACCTTCCTGGTATTCAACATCACTTCAATGTGCCTGTTGAATCATTCGATGAAGCTGTCTTTACAGATGGACTCATGTTTGACGGTTCTTCGATTCGCGGATTCCAAGCGATTCACGAATCCGATATGAAGTTGCTGCCAATTCCTGGTTCAGCATTTATTGATCCATTCCGTAAAGAGAAAACACTCGTCATTCTATTTAGTGTCCACAACCCAGATGATAACTCCCCATACAGTCGCGATCCTCGCGGTGTAGTTGGTAAGGCAGTTGAATACTTAAAGTCAACAGGAATTGCAGACACCGCGTTCTTCGCACCTGAAGCTGAGTTCTATGTATTTGACGCAGTTCGATTTAAAACAGATATGCACGAGTCATATCACCACATCGATTCATATGAAGGTGCCTGGAATACTGGCGCAGAATACGATGCTGACGGAACTCCTAACCGCGGTTATCGCACACGTATCAAAGGTGGTTACTTCCCAGTTTCACCAACTGATCAGTTTGCAGACCTACGCGATGAAATGGTGATGAATCTTGGCAAAGTTGGTTTATTAGTAGAGCGCGCACACCATGAAGTAGGTACAGCGGGCCAAATGGAAATTAACTATCGTTTCAGTGACATTCTGAACGCAGGCGATGATGTAATGAAATTTAAGTACATCATTAAAAACACTGCGTGGGAAAATGGTAAGACTGCAACGTTTATGCCAAAGCCACTCTACGGAGATAACGGCTCAGGCATGCACGTTCACCAATCACTTTGGAAAGACGGAAAGCCACTGTTCTTCGGAGATGGTTATGCCGATCTTTCAGATATGGCTCGCTGGTATGTCGGTGGTTTGCTCAAGCACGCGCCATCACTACTTGCATTTACAAACCCAACTGTTAACTCTTACCACCGCTTAGTTCCGGGTTATGAAGCACCTGTAAATCTTGTGTACTCAGCTCGCAACCGTTCTGCATGTATTCGTATTCCAATTACTGGTTCGAATCCAAAAGCTAAGCGCATCGAATTTCGTTGCCCAGATCCATCATCGAACCCATATCTAGCATTTGCAGCAATGCTTATGGCTGGATTAGATGGAATTCAAAATAAGATCGAACCACCAAAGCCAGTTGATAAGGATCTCTACGAACTTGAAGGTGCAGAAGCTGCAGCCATTCCACAAGTTCCGGGCTCTCTTGAAGCAGTACTTAACAACCTCGAAGAAGATCACGAGTTTTTGCTTAAGGGTGGTGTCTTCACTAAAGATCTCATTGACACATGGATTGCATTTAAGCGCACACAAGAAGTTGATTATGTTCGCTTGCGTCCACACCCAGCAGAGTTCGAGCTTTATTTCGATCTCTAAGATTGAACTAATCAAAAGCCCCGCCGCACACGTGGCGGGGCTTTTGCTATTCTTGCCAACATGAATCGCCTTGGTCTCTTTCTTNCTAAGTTCATTCGAACAGAGAGCTCAGGCGGAGTAGCACTAGTAATTGCTTGCGCAATCGCNCTAATTTTTGCGAACTCCCCCCTTCGTGATTCCTATGAATCATTTTTTTCACCTTTTCATAACTTCATAAATGAAGGTCTAATGGCCATTTTCTTCTTTCTAGTTGGCTTGGAAATAAAAAGAGAGTTTGCGCAAGGTGAGTTTAAGAATCCAAAGAATGCGGCGCTGCCTGTAATTGCAGCTCTTGGCGGTATGGCTTTGCCGGCACTAATTTTTGCAACGCTGAATTCATCAGGTAGTGCGTCATCGGCCTGGGCTGTGGCAATGCCGACAGATATTGCTCTGGCCTTGGGAGCACTTGCACTGCTGGGTTCGAGAATTGATTCTTCACTCAAGATTTTCTTGTTAACTCTGGCTATAGCCGATGATCTATTTTCGATCATCATTCTTGGAATCTTTTACTCTTCAGGAATTAGCGCAATCAAAATTGCCTCAACAATTGGTGCTGTCTTATTGGCCCTTGCCCTGCCCAGTGGTAAAAAAATCACAACTACAAGATTAATAAATTGGATTCATCCCTACAGCGCGTTCATAATCATCCCGCTCTTTGCCCTTGCAAATATTGGAGTCTACGTAGATCTTTCCACGCTGAAAGAAACCATCACATCCCCCATTGCTACAGGTTTAATTTGGGGACGTATTATTGGAAAGATTGTTGGAATTACACTCTTTGCATGGTTGGCAATTCAATTAAAATTTGCCATTAAGCCTGCATCGTTGAGCTACAAAGAAATTGCTGGCGCAGGCGCCCTTGCAGGTATGGGACTTACAGTTTCACTCTTTATTGCAGATCTCGCCTTAACTTCACCCCAAGATTTAGCACAAGTAAAAGTTGGGTTAATAGTTGCAGCGCTTATCTCAGCTCTTATTGGCTTAGCAATTCTTAGAAAATATTCAGTTAAGAGCGACTAGTTCTCCTGGTGCGCAATGCTCTTTTTGCCAAAAATATAACGACCAGATGATCCAATAATCATCGCGAAGATGACACCCACGTTGGCATATGCCCACGCACCATCTTTACCGCCAATTGCACCTAAGAAATATCCTTGCCAACTCAACCAGGATGCGAAGGTATTGGTAACAAATCCCCAACCAATAATTGTTGCAATGGCAACGATGGATATAGAACTCCAGTTAACAGATCCGTATTTTCCATTCGGTGTAAACAAATCGGCTTCGATATAGCTCTTCTTGCGCATCAAAACATCTGTTACGAAAACAGCGCTCCAAGCCGCAACTGGTACACCTAAGGTGATCAGAAATCCTTGGAATGGAAAGAAGAAGTTATCGGCGATCCAGACGATGTAAATCGCACCAATTAACATGATGAAACCATCTATTGAGGCAGCAATGTGACGTTTGACTGGAACTCCGAGACTAACAAGTGTTAATCCTGAAGAGTAAAGATCTAAAATTGCCCCACCTACTAAACCTAAAATTGCAACCAGTGAGAAAATAATTAAATACCAGGTCGGCAACAATGTTGTTAGCGCTCCTATCGGATCCATTGCAATTGCGGCTGATAAGTCTGCGTCACTGGCAGATAATGCGGCCCCATAAATGACAAGGATGATCGGGACAATAGATGCGCCAAGAACAGTCCACCCAACTACGGATTTGCTCGCAACAGATCTAGGTAAATAACGAGAATAATCTGCTGCGGCATTTACCCAACCCAAACCAATTCCAGTTACACCAAAAATTAAGGCACCAATGAAGCCCTGAATAGAACCATTAGGAACATCAATAACAGCGCTCCATTTAACAGAATCCAGAGTAAGTGCAATATAGCCAAGAGTTAAAACAATGGTAATTAAGGTCAGATACTTTTGAATTTTCATAATTACTTTAAATCCAAGGACACCGCCGATTAGTGTGAGAGAAACCGCCACGATAAATCCACAAACCATCGCAATATTGCGATCAACGTTTCCGACACGCTCAAACACAGTTCCGGTTGCCAGAGTAGCCAGTGAAACCAAAACTGTTTCCCAACCAACAAAAACTAAATATGAAAGAAATCCGGGCAACACATTGCCTTTAACTCCAAAGGCTGCACGAGAGAGAACCATTGTGGTTGCATTTGATTTTTTACCAGCCAGAGAGCTAAAACCAACAACTAAGAAGGACAGTATTGTTCCAAGAATTGCTGCAAGGGTTGCTTGCCAAAAAGATATTCCAAAACCTAGAAAGAACGCACCGTATGAAAGTGCCAATAGCGAAACATTTGCGCCACACCACGGCCAAAATAGGTCACGAGCTCTTCCATGTCGCTCGTTTTCAGCAATCAGGTTTGTAGAGTTAATTTCATACGCTGGCATTTTCGCTAAAACCTTTCTTAGTCCAAGAAAAAGTCGAGTAAGAAATCCTTCGTTCCTGGAGTGACAGAGTATTTTTCGAGGTCTGTGATTCCCTCACTTGCAAGGAGCGTGTCATCTACAAAGAAGTTGCCTGTGCATTCCTTTGCGTCTCTATTAAAAATAATGTGGGCAGCATCAGCCAAAATTCGAGGAGTTCTGCCTGCTAGCGCATCAATACCTGGAATCATTTGTAGCGCTGCTGTGTCGATAACAGTTCGTGGCCACAACGCATTAACGCCGATGCCATCTCNCTTGAATTCTTCAGCCATACCCAGAACACACATACTCATTCCGTACTTTGCCATTGTGTAAGCAACGTGATTTTTAAACCATATTGCTTTCATCGATAGCGGTGGTGAGAGATTCAATATATGCGGATTACGACCAGCTTCTGCAGACTTTCGTAGGTGCGGCAGCGCTGCTTGTGATGTCAAAAATGTTCCACGCACGTTGACATCAAACATCAGGTCAAAACGCTTTGCAGGGGTTTGATCTGTGCGAGTTAAATTGATGGCACTAGCGTTATTGACCAAAATATCGATTCCACCGAATTGTTCAGCTGTTTTACTAATTGCTGCTTCAATTTGTGCCTCATCGCGAATATCGCATTGAATTGGAAGGGCTGTTCCACCTGCTGCTTCGATTTCTTTTGCTGCAGAAAAAATAGTTCCAGGCAGTTTTGGATTTGCCTCCGCAGTTTTTGCAGCGATTGCAATGTGTGCGCCATCTTGTGCGGCGCGTAAAGCAATAGCTAAACCAATTCCGCGCGAGCCGCCGGTAATAAACATGCGCTTTCCTGCGAGTGACATTATTTACCCTTCTTTGCCATGAATTTCATGAAAGCTTCCATAGCTTCCTCTGATTGAAGTGCTAATGAAAATAATTCAAACTCTGCGCGCATGACAGCTGCCACCGCATCGTGTGATCCACTCTTAAGAAGTGCCTTGGTGTTAATCATCGCTTGTGGCGGTTGCTGAGCGATGTGCTTTGCAATTGTGGTCACAGCAGAAATTGGATCACTTTCAATTTGGGCAACTAGTCCCATCTCTTTCGCCGCTTCGGCGCCAAATGATTCTCCGGTCATAAAAATCTGCGCCGCTCTTTGATAACCAACTAATCGAGGAAACAAATAACTTGAGCCGGCTTCAGGAACTAAACCCAGGGATGTAAACGGCATAGAAAACTTTGCCGTAGGCGATGCAACCACCACGTCGCAATGCAGCAACATAGTTGTACCAACTCCGACTGCATTTCCTTTGACTGCCGCAAGTAGAGGTTTTGGAAAATTCAATAACGCCGCCAAAAACTTAGCGACATCTGAATCACTCTGCGTTGGAGGATTTGACATGAAATCTCCAATGTCATTTCCTGCGGTGAAGTGATCTCCTTCGCTAGTCAGAATTACTGCCCGAATGCCAAAATCTCCAGCAGCCTCATTAAGCGCCGTTGCCAACCCCGCATACATATCGCGAGTCAGCGCATTCATCTTTGCAGGGCGATTAAAGCTGATTGTGAGGATTTGCTCAGCGCTTGTGGTTAAGATTTCGCTCATCCGAGCATCTTAGAGGTAACACAGATGCCTTGCGAAGGTAGACAATGGACACACGACCGTGCCGAAAGTCACCTGGAGAGGGTTGAAAAAATGGCAGTAGATATAACGATTGCGAACCGCGAGCTAACACCATTCGAACAGTTGGTCCTCGGCCTGCTCTGTCAGGGTAAATCAAATGCCGCAATTGCGCACGACACCTCGCATACCGAAAAGGTTATCGAAAATACCGTTTCTCGGTCTGCCAAAGCATTTGCGATTAAATCTGATGCGGACACAAATACTCGCGTACTACTTGCATTGGCATTTCGCACACATTACGGAGATAGCGCCTTCGAAAAATTAGAAATTGAGTGCAGGCACTTTGAAAAAGGACCTGATGGCAAAACAATATGTCATCGTCATGATTAATTCGTAACACACTTCACATCCGGCTGAGTGCCAGCACCAGCAATTTATAAACACCATCTGACCTAGCAGGGCTTTAATTGTTGTGCAGTAAGAAATAACACAGCTACATAACAATTAAAAATGGGAGAGAACAAAATGAGACGCAAGACATTTGACAAGATCGTAACATTCGTAGGATTTGGACTTGCAGTATTCCTACTCGTACTTTCAGGACTGCTTAACTGGGGCGCAACTTTTGCTCAAGACTCAGTAAAGAGCCAGCTAGAAAATCAAAACATTTCATTTCCTGCAGCAGAAGCAATGCCACCTGCTACTAAAGATCAATTAGCTAAGTGGTCAGAGATGCAAGTAACAACAGGTGAAATGGCCCGTGATTATGCAGATCTTTACATTTGGGAACACATGAAAGGCGCTGCTAAAGCTGGAATAGGAAAAGAAGCAACGTATTCAGAAGTTTCTGGGATGTATATGGGCGCTGCCAAGGGCGGCACAGCCACTCCTGAAGAAATTGCAAAACTTGGCGATCTTCGCCAAACATTGTTCATGGGAAATACGTTGCGTGGGCTTCTACTTGAAGCATACGCATTCGGAACTCTTGGAAACATTGCAGCGATCGCTGCACTGGCTTCACTAGTCGGAGGCATCCTGCTTCTTCTTCTTTCTATCGCGGGAATAGTTCATATTCGTCGCACTCCTGAAGAGGCGACGATTTAACCCTCAACTCTCCGTGAGGGAAGTAAAAACCCCCCTGACTATTGTCAGGGGGGTTTTTCTTTTACCGAGAGTGTTTAGTTATTAGCGATCAATCTTTCCTGAAATAAAATCTTCAGTCTTTACGTGTGCTTGTTCATCTGTGTATTGAGTTGGCGGGGTCTTCATGAAATAGCTAGATGGTGAAAGAAGTGCTCCACCAATCTTGCGATCGAGACCAATCTTTGCGCAGCGAAGCGCATCGATGATGACACCAGCAGAGTTTGGTGAATCCCATACTTCTAGCTTGTACTCAAGACTTAGAGGAACATCACCGAAAGCACGACCTTCGAGGCGAACGTAGGCCCACTTGCGATCATCTAGCCAAGGAATGTAATCAGAAGGTCCGATGTGAACATTCTTTTCTCCGAGGTCATGGTGAAGTTGTGATGTTACTGAGTTGGTCTTTGAGATTTTCTTAGACTCTAGGCGATCTCGCTCAAGCATGTTTTTAAAGTCCATGTTTCCACCAACATTTAGTTGGTAGGTGCGATCAAGGTGAACACCGCGATCTTGGAATAACTTGGCCATGATTCGGTGCGTAATAGTTGCACCTACTTGGCTCTTAATGTCATCGCCAACAATTGGTAGACCTGCATCGGCAAATTTCTTCTCCCATACTGGGTCAGATGCAATAAAGACCGGAAGTGCGTTAACAAAAGCACATCCTGCATCAATTGCACACTGTGCATAGAACTTTGCAGCAACTTCTGAGCCCACTGGCAGGTAACAAATAAGTACATCTACTTGCTCTTCTTTCAAGACGGCAACCACATCTACTGGGGCAGCAGGTGATTCTTCGATTGTTTCGCGGTAATAACGACCAAGGCCATCATGTGTAACACCACGCAAAACTTCAACGCCGGTCTTTTCAACTTTGGCGAATTTAATAGTGTTGTTCTCGCTAGCCCAAATAGCATCTGCCATATCTAGACCAACTTTTTTCTTATCAACATCAAATGCTGCAACAAACTTGACGTTATTGATGTGGTATCCCCCAACAACAGCGTGCATAAGTCCTGGAATCTCTTGGTCGCGGGCAGCATCCTTGTAATAGACAACGCCTTGAACTAAAGAGTTAGCGCAGTTTCCAACGCCAACTATTGCAACTCGGATATCGCCTTTACCGGTTGTTATTTTCACTCTATTTCCTCTCGGTTTTGATCATGTCTTCCAGCCAGTCGATTTCTCGCTGCGCTGATTCCAAAGAGTGACGACGCCACTCTTCGAGATATTTATCGATTCCCACAGGAGATTTTTCAAGTTCTCCTCGCAGAATCTCTGCTTTCTCTTTCAACCGACGGTGTCGGCCTTCTAAAATTCGTACGCGATTCTTAGTCGAAGTTGGACCAAAGAATGCAAAGCGAATTTCAAAACCTTCGTCTTCCCATGTATCTGGACTTACTGTCTCTGCCAGAGTTTCAAAACGTGTCGTTCCTTTTTTTGTGATCACATAAACAATTCGCGAGCGCCGAGATGCATCAGCTACGGATGCGTCAATGAGTCCGGCTTCCATCATTTTGCGTAGTTGCGGATAGAGAACTGAAAATGAGAGTGCGCGAAATGGACCAAAGATGGCGCTCATTCTTTTTCGAAGTTCATAGCCGTGAAGTGGACTCTGAGAAAGAAGTCCAAGGAGGGCGAATTCAAGTGACTCACTACGCGAGCGCATCTGACTTCCCCTCACCTGAACTATCGTCCGGTATATCGATTCGATATAACGAAGCGCTAGTTAACCCGATACGCAGGCGGCAGGCAACTCGGCTCGCTCTAAACCCTGCCCGCCTTCAGGCAATCAATCCTCTACCTGCCCTTTTGTGCCAGCCTGAGGCCTCAATCTCTGCGCCATAAGATGCGCCTATGGTCATTCCATCGCGGCTACCTGAATACATCGTGGCCGCGATGGTGATCATCTTGGCGCCAGGACCAAGTGTTTTATTTGTTATCGCCCGCGCAATTGCCTGGGGCCGCAAAACTGCAGTTTTTACAGTTGCTGGAAATGTCACTGGTGCTTTTGCACTCTCTACTCTTGTGGCAATCGGTTTAGGCCCAGTACTTCAAAGATCTGATCTTGCATACGCCGCTATTCAATGGGGCGGCGGTTTGTATCTCATGTACTTAGGTGTGGATGCAATTAGACATCGTCGAGTACACGCTGAAGATATGCGCAATCAAGGAGATGTTGCCCCAGGAATTATGCGTTCGATGCGCGATGGGTTTTGGGTTGGAGGACTCAATCCAAAGGGATTAGTTTTTTATGCCGCAGTTTTGCCGCAATTCGTTGATCGGGAAAAAGGTAATGTCGCACTTCAGCTGATTTTTCTTGGTGCAGTTTTTTCAATTTTGGCATTTGTCTCTGATGGCACGTGGGGGTTACTCGCGGGCACCGCGCGTCAATGGTTGGCAACTGATCCTAAAAGATTAGAAAAACTACGCGCAACAGGTGGCACAGTGATGATTATTCTTGGAATATCGGTCTTGATCTCAGCAATTGTCAGTGCTTAGCGAGAAGATTCATTCATGAATAAACCAGCAGCCCCCGCCACAGAATTTATCTCTCCATCAGATCTCACATTNGGANTATCAACGTGTAAAAGATGTCTATGGATTAAGTANTGGTTNAAAGTAACCATGCCNGGTGCTTTTCCATTAGTTGGCACNTTGGCCGATCTGCAAGAAAAACACTTTCGTGGGGCATCTATGCANGANNTNCACCCAACTCTTCGCCCAGGAAAAGTTACACAATGGGGTGGATGGGTAAAGAGCAAGCCCATTAAATTAAATGGTTTTGAGACCAGATGGCATATCCGTGGAAAATATGACTTAGTTGCTAGCAATGAAGATGGCACCGTAGCCCTTATTGATTGCAAGGTTTCAGATAGNTCTCGAGATAACGGTGAGTTCTATGCACCTCAATTAGAGGCGTATGCACACTCACTTGAAAATCCACTTCAAGGCGCTGCCGTGAGTGTGGCAACCATGGGTTTGCTTGTGTGGAACCCCAATGCAGCATTTGATATCAAAGAAAAACAAGGCTTCTTTGCAGCTCAGCACTATCTGCCAGTAGAGCGAAATGAAGCACAGTTCATGGCGCTCATTGAAGATCTCATTAATGTATTAGAAGCAGATTTTCCTGATGCGGGCCCTAAGTGTCCAACCTGTAATTACTTAGTGCAGCGAAGCGAAATAGAGAATTAATACTCAGATTCGTCTTTGAGTTCATCTTTTCTGCGGCTGGCATATATATCTACGTATTCCTGCCCAGACATATCTTGAATCTTTTTCATAATCTGATCGGTGACATCTCGCAGGAGCAGCAAATCAGATGAATCTCCTTGGAAATACATTGGCTCACCAAAAATCATTTTAACTCGCATAATCTTTGGAATAACTTTTCCAGTTGGTTGAATTTTTTCGGTATTAAACATGGCAACTGGAATAATTGGTGCACCTGATTCAATTGCCAAACGAGCAATTCCACTTCGTCCCTTATATAAACGACCATCGGGAGAACGTGTGCCTTCGGGATAGATTCCTAGGCACTCCCCTTCTGCTAGAACCTGTAATCCAGTGATGAGTGCAGCTTCACTGCGACGACCACCGGAGCGATCAACAGGAACTTGGCCCAGAGCAATAAATGTTAATTTTTTAAGCAAACCTTTTGGTCCAGGAGAAGTGAAGTATTCAGATTTTGCAAGGAATGTAACTTTGCGCGGAACCACAAGTGGCATGAAAATAGAGTCGCTAAAAGATAAATGATTGCTGGCGATAATGACTGGGCCACTGGATGGAACATTTCTCAAGCCTTTTACCTTGGGACGAAAAGCCAACATCAAAAATGGAGTCAGGAATGCACGCAGCACGCCGTATGGAAGATTGTTTACATTCATCTTCACTCCTCCTCGTTGAGAAAACTTTTGCAAATCCAGTGCTCCTAATTTAGTGGATACCAACGCCTGTGCCACTATTTGAGCGTGAGCGATACCCCAGCACCGAAGGATCCAAACGATGATGAGATGGATCTCATAAATTCAGAGTTTGAATCCATGGTTGCGGGCTTATCACTTGATGAATCAACACCAAATACGTACTTAGATGATTTAGAAAATGCCGATGCCTTCGACGATAACCATTTTGAAGAACCCAATCCCACGTGGCCCGGGATAAGAAATTTCATTGCTAGTGCGCGCATTGCAATTAGGCGATGGCTGCGACATCAAAATGATAGAGATGATGGAGTCGAGCTTTAATGAGTGATGAAATTAACGTCTAGCTAAATCAGAAACGCCAATAAGGCCAGCTTTATTACCAAGGGCTGCAGGAATAATTTCTGGATACGGATGTTTGCCAGCAAATGGCATATAACGCGCAACAGCTTCACGAGTTGGTTTGAGCAAAATATCGCCGGCATCAATTACTCCCCCACCGATGATTACAAATCGAGGATCTAGAACAACACTTAAAGTTGCAATACCTGCTCCAAGCCACTGCGCTGTTGTGTTAAAGGCTGCAAGTGCTACTGGATCCCCGTCTCGCGCTGCATCTGTGATTGCAGCGCCAGTTAATCCATTCACACTTCCGTCGCCACGTGATAAAAGATTTCGTGCCAGCTCTGGACTTGCTGCAATTGCTTCACGTGCATGGCGCAACAATGCATTTCCAGATGCATATTGCTCGAAACAACCTCGGGCACCGCAACCACATAAATGTCCCTCGGGAACAACACGGACGTGACCGAATTCGGCTGCCACGCCAAATGCTCCGCGATGAAGATCTCCATTTACAACTAAGCCGCCACCAATACCCGTTCCAATTGTTAGAAGCATTACGTGGTCTTGATCCTTACCAGCTCCGAATTTAGCTTCTCCCCACGCTGCTGCATTTGCATCATTTTCAATGACAACTGGCAGGCCAATTAATTCGTTTAATTCCTTATCAAGATTTACGCCATTCCAATCGGCAATATTTGGCGCTGCAAGCATCGTTTTTCTATCAGATGAAACAAAGCCTGCTGCAGAGAGTCCTACAGCTTCAATTTTATTATCAGCAATTAATTCTTTTGCTAGATCTGCAATGTTTTGAAGTAGTTTTCGGCCACCTTCACGCGGTGTTTCACTTCGTGCGTGAGAGAGAACATTTCCATTTTCATCGACAACGCCACCTAATAATTTTGTACCACCGACGTCAATTCCGATTGTGAGTGACATAAGGGCTGCGCTAAAAAACTAGTTTTCAGCGTGTGCTTTAAGTTGCGAAAGCGCCTGATCGATTGTGGCTTTTTCTGCTTTGGTTCGCATCATTGCTGGAATTGGCATAGAAACTTCAACACCAAGCTCGTATGTAACAGATGTTGTATCGGCATCGATTGCTTTAGTGATGTATGAACCATTCATTGCAGTTAATAGGTCGGCATCCTCAAGTGAAAACTCAAGTTTGTCCGGTGCCCCGCTCCAGTCGTAATTAAGAAGAACGCGATCTTTCATCATTCCCGCATCGATAGAAACCTTCACACTCGTTGCGCGACCTTGATCATCGGTTTCCTTAACTTCGGCGCTCTTGATGGCAGTTGACCAGCTTGGGTAACCGGCCAGGTCAAAGAGGATGGCTCGGACCGCGTCAACTGGTGCGTCAATGGATATGGTTGAAGTGCTTAAGTCGCTCATGGGGAAAGGCTACCCTTAAGTAACACCTCTTTCGCAAAATAACCCACTCACGCTAGCGTTAGCCACATGAATGAGATCTCAATCCCGGCCCTTGTGCCAAATGCCAGCGCTGGAAACCTAACAAACCTTATATCTGAACGTGCGTGGTTCGAACCTGAACGCGTCATGCTCTCACGTGCACTCGGTGATGGATGGCAGGGTGTTACTGCAAAAGAGTTTGAAGCTGAAGTACGTGCAAGTGCAAAAGGTTTAGTTGCTGCAGGAATAAATATCGGCGATCGAGTCGCAATTATGGCTCGTACCCGTTACGAATGGACGATTTTAGATTTTGCAATTTGGTATGCCGGCGGTTGTGTTGTTCCAATTTATGACACATCATCTGCTGAGCAAATTGATTGGATTCTCAACGATTCAGGTGCGGTTGCAATTATCGTAGAAACCCCCGCGCTGCGCGATCTCGTTAAGACTGTTCAACCATCACACACAACCCGTATGTGGACCATGACTGAAAATGTTCTGGCAACACTTGCATACGATGGAGCAGCCGTCAGCGATGAAGAGATCGAAAAGCGTAGAAAAGCTCTATTGCCAGAAACTTTGGCAACACTTATCTACACATCAGGTACAACTGGTAAACCTAAAGGTGTTCAAATTACGCACGCAAACTTCCTATCTGAGTGTGGAAACGTTGTACAAGGTGCAAATGATTTGTTCCTTAAGCCTGGCGGATCAACACTTTTATTCTTACCGGTAGCTCACGTCTTTGGACGCATGGTTCAAATTGGTTCTGTTGCCGCAGGTTTACATATGGCACATTGCAGCGATCCTGTTGGCCGCTTGCCAATTGATCTTGCTTCCTTTAAGCCAACTTTCGTACTTGCAGTTCCTCGTATATTTGAAAAGGTTTACAACGGAGCTGAAGCAAAAGCAGAGGCCGCAGGTAAGGGCAAAATATTTAGAAAAGCTGCAGACATTGCAATTGAATACAGCCGAGGAATCGAAAGTGGCAAGATTTCACCCGCTCTTAAATTAAAGCATGGACTCTTTGACAAACTTGTGTACTCAAAGATTCGCACTGGTTTAGGTGGGCGCGTAGAGGCTGCAATCTCAGGAGGTGCACCACTAGGTGAGCGTCTTGGTCACTTCTACCGTGGCGCTGGCATCACAATTCTTGAAGGTTACGGACTTACCGAAACAACAGCAGGTGCAACTCTTAACCTGACAAATGAGATTCGAGTTGGTTCAGTCGGTCGCCCAATTCCTGGCACAACAATTAAAATTGCTGAAGATGGCGAAGTTCTCATTAAGGGACCAATCGTTATGCAGGGTTACTGGAAAAATGATGCAGCAAATGCAGAAGTTTTCTCCGGTGATCACTGGTTCCACTCTGGAGACCTCGGCAAACTAGACGATGATGGATTCTTATTTATCGTTGGACGAAAGAAAGAAATTATTGTTACAGCTGGTGGAAAAAATGTTGCACCTGCTGTTCTTGAAGATAGATTACGCGCTCATCCACTGATCAGTCAGTGCATGGTCGTTGGTGATAATCAACCATTTATTGCATCCCTGATAACTATCGATCAAGATGCATTAAAATCTTGGGTCGTAGCTAATAAAAAAGAGGGTGCATCCCTTGCTGACCTGACAACAGATCCTGATCTCATTGCAGTAATTCAAACAGCAGTAGATGAAGCAAACAAGGCAGTCAGCCGTGCAGAATCGATTCGTAAGTTTAGAATTCTGCCAACTGATTTCACTATCGCAGGCGGTCATCTCACCGCGAAACTCTCATTGAAACGCCACGTGATTGGAAAAGAATTCGCAGCAGATATCGCTGCTCTCTTTGCAGATTAGGTGACACAACGTGAGCGAATAAAAATCGCTCAAGAGTTACATGATGGAATAGCACAAGATCTCGTGGGGCTTTCATACTCATTAGATCTGCTCCTTGCCGCCCCCGAAACTCCATCTCTCACGCGCATAGAACTTCGAACGATTCTTTTTAAGGTATCAACTTTGATTGAAAGTGTTCGTGCAGAGATCTTTAACTTACGAGCCCAGGAGTTACTCTCTTTCGAGCAATCTCTGCGAGCTCTGTTGCTCGAACTCAAATCAACCGTTGAATTAAAGATTGCTCGGCAAGATTGCGTCATTGCTGCCCACACCGAAGAAGAGTTATTGGCTATTTCTCGTGAATTACTTCGCAACTCACTTAAGCACTCTGGGGCTAGCGTTATAGAGATTTGCATCAGCCAAAGCGAGAATGGCTTGGAATACACCTATCGCGATAATGGAAAAGGTATGAATACATCTAATTCAGAAGGTTTTGGAATCCGTGGAATTCAAGAGCGTTGTTCAGCAATTAATGGCGCGTTGACTATGTCGAGCACGCCAATGGGTATTAATTACTCAATCACCTTGCCTTCATGAAGCAACCACTTACTGTATTAATAATTGATGACCATGAAAGTGTCAGAGCCGGGATAAAGGTTGCGCTAGCACGTGCAGGACATATTTGTGTAGGAGAAGCAGCCAATATTGCCGAAGCTCGTGCTCAGATTGCACATACAAATCCGCAGGTAATAGTTGTTGATCTATCCCTTCCTGATGGAAACGGATTAGAAATTGTCATTTGGGCACGCTCCATTTCACAGCGCATAGGAATAGTTGTGCTCACGCTAAATAGTGCAAAGGATTATTTATTGACCGTCATGAAATCTGGTGCAAGTGCCTATGTTGAAAAAAGCGCACCCCTTGCCGAATTGATC
>JGI12421J11937_10000156_pt1 | contig 24750 bp, 22 predicted proteins | sample LakErihyJuly2011_2_FD_11937 | JGI IMG/M metagenome (IMG submission 11937)
GGCAGCGTTGAGCCACCGCGCATGGTGCGCTTGACATACAAGCCTGCGGGTGGCGCAAAGAAAAACTCGAAGCCACACATGATCATGGTGGGTAAGGGCGTGATGTATGACTCGGGTGGCATTTCACTCAAGCCATCCGACCCGTCACACGCGATGATGAAAGGCGACATGAGCGGTGCTGCTGCAGTGTTGTCGTCGATGTCAACGCTCAAAGCACTTGGCTGCACAAACCAAGTAACTGGATACTTGATGTGCACCGACAACTTGCCTTCGGGTAGTGCAATGGCGATGGGCGATGTGCTGCACATGCACAATGGCAAAACAGTCGAGATTTTTAACACTGATGCTGAAGGTCGGTTGATCTTGGCCGATGGTTTGTCGCTTGCTGCAAATCAAAAACCAGATGCCATCGTGGACATTGCAACATTGACTGGTGCATGCGCTCGAGCATTAGGTGAAGGAATGGCAGGCGTGTTGGGCAACAATCAAAAGTGGATTGATCAGTTGACTGCATCGGCTGCACGTACCGACGAAAAACTGTGGCAGTTGCCGCTTGAGCGCGAGTATCGCGTTGGCCTCGATTCGGTAGTGGCTGACATGAAAAATGTGGGTGGCGAAGCTGGTGCAATTACTGCTGCATTGTTTTTAGATGAGTTTGTTGGCAGCGTGCCATGGGCTCACCTCGATATTGCAGGACCAATGTGGTCGAACTCTGACAGTGGTTGGCTGCAAAAGGGTATGACTGCTTATGGAACGCGACTCTTGATTGACGCTGCGCTCAACTTCAAGCGCCCATCTCGCTAGCCCTTTTGGGTGCCGACCTTGATGTCGCGGAATGGCGACTTGGAGTCGATGCCAACATCTTTTGGCAACCCGAGCACACGCTCGCCAACGATATTGCGCATTACTTCGTCGGAGCCACCAGCAATGCGCATGCCTGGTGCGCCGAGTAACAACTGACTCCATGCATACGTGCCCCACTCGCCGGTGTCGACAACAAGCTTTGCGCCAAGGATGTGTGCAACGAGATCGTTAAGACGCTTTTGGTTATTGACGAGGGCCATCTTGCCGATCGACATCTCGGGCCCTGGCAATTGACCAGCGCGCATTTTGTCGGTGGCGCGTTGGCTCGTAAAGCCAGCAACACGAGAGTTGATGTATAAATCGGCGAGCATGTCGCGCACGATTGGGTCTTGATCTAACTCGTAATGACGGATCATGGCAACGAGGCGAGTATGAATATTGTTTTCGCCAGAGTCGGCTGCACCGATGGATGCTCGCTCGTTCATGAGCGTGGTGAGCGCGACGTTCCATCCATTGTTGACATCACCAAGACGATGATCGTCGGGCACGCGCACTTCGTTGAAAAACACTTCGTTGAAGCTCGCCCCACCTGTCATCTGGCGCAGTGGGCGAATCTCAACACCCGGCGCGTGCATATCGACAATGAAGCCAGTGAGTCCTTTATGTTTTGGCAACGATGCGTCGGTGCGGCAAATAATTTCTCCGATGTCGGAAAACTGCGCACCAGATGTCCACACTTTTTGTCCAGTGATGCGCCACTCGTCGCCGTCGCGCTCGGCTTTTGCTTGCAGTGAAGCCAGATCACTGCCCGCGCCAGGCTCGGAAAACAATTGGCAACCAACGATGTCGGCACGCCACATTGCTTTGAGGTACTTGGTTTTTGCGGCATCGGATGCATGAGCCAAAATTGTTGGCGCGACCATGCCAAGACCAATTTGAAAAGCGCCGAGCGGTGCTGTGCGGTACTCGCGCTCAACTGCGTTATATGCGCGCTCATGCACTGGAGTTAAGCCTGAGCCACCAAACTCGGTGGGGCCAGTGATCCATGCAAAGCCTGCATCAAAACGCTTGGACTGCCAATCTTTTGCTTTTGCGAGCATTTCTGCTTCGGCGTCGCGGCTGCGCTCCTCAAACATCGAAACGTTGTCGGTGCCCTCGCCCCACGTGAACTTAGTTTTGACTTGTTTGCGCTCGGCATTGGCCTCAAGAAACTTGCGTGCCGATGCTGCAAAATCTTCTACGGAAATATGTGCAGATGTCATAGTGTCAAAGATAGTTGGCGCAATATGGTTTGGGCGAAGGCGAGTCAACTAGTCTCTAGCCCATGGGTCAACCAGTAGCAGTAGTTCAAAAGCCTTCCGCAACGCCGGGGCGAGTTCGGTTCGAAATTAACCGTTCGCTTACGGGCCAGGGTCATGAGCGCTATTCGAGTGTGACGGCCGCAACCGGCGTAAAGCCATCTGACGTACTTGCACAGCGCTTATTTGCTACAGGCAAAGTGAGCGCAGTTCATGTGTATTCAAACGTGATCACCGTGGACGTTGCCGACGGCGCTAGCAACGATGGTCTGGCCAAGGTCGTGGAAGATTTGTATCAATACTGGAAGCCTGGCATGGCGCCAAAGTCGACTGAAGAGCTGTTGGCAATGGTGCCAAAGAGCGCTGAGTCAGCGGCTCAGCCAACAGCAGACGCAAGTGGTACACCGTTGTCAGCGGCAGCGAGCAAGATCCCTGTTCTGCTCTTGGTACGGAGTCAAGCTGCACTTGCCAAGGCAAAAGCCAACAATGGTTGATCTTGCGGGGCGGCGACGGCCGCTCACTGAAATATGCACTATGTTGATGGCTACTCCGTGGGCATCAAAAATCTGACTCTTCATGAAGTAGCAGAAATGCTTGACGTGCACTACATGACTGTGTATCGGTATGTGCACGAAGGTCATCTGCCAGCCACCAAAAATGGAACCAGTTGGGTTGTTAAAGAAAGTGATGTGCGCAGTTTTCGGCGTGGCGCTAACCAGGCTGTTGCGCCGGCTGGCGGTGGCAAAAAAGTTGCACCGTGGTCTGAACGAATGTTGGCATTGCTCCTTGCCGGTGACGAAATGGGTGTAGTCAAGTTGATGGATTCGGTATTGCGATCGGGAAATGATTTGTATTTCCTCTACCTCGACGTATTGGTGCCAGCAATGAGTGCAATTGGGATGAAGTGGCATGCAGGGGAACTCGATATCTTCATTGAGCATCGCGCATCAGGTATCGCGAGTCGGTCGGCGGCACAAATTGGTGCTCGTTTTTCCAAACGCGGCGTGCACAAGGGAACAGTTTTGATCGGTTCGCCAGAGGGCGAGCAGCATGTATTGGGAAGCCAGTTGCTTGGCGATCTGATCAGCATGGAGGGCTGGAAGGTTGACAATCTCGGTGGAGATGTTCCAGGTGGATCCTTTGCCTCCGCGGTGATGCAGGTCTCGGATGTTGTTGCTGTGTGTATTGCATCGACGATGTCAGAAACTCTTCCTGCGATGAGTAAAACGATTGCCAAGATTAAGAAGGCATCAAATAACTCGATTCCGTGCTTTATCGGGGGTGCTGCAGTGCTTGACTCGGAGCATGCCGAAAATCTCGGCGCCGATTATTGGGCTAGTGATCCGCGGATGTTGATGCCGTTGCTCAAACAGCACGCGATTCGCAACTAAATACGCCTAATAACCCCCATATAACGGCCAAATAACTACGAACATATGTTCGCTACAGTGATGGCATGTCTGATTCGCTGCCCGTTGCAAAGGCTCTGCAACCCATAATTCCCGATGGTGTGTTGGTGCGAGGTCGCACCGTGTTGTGCAGCGGTGATGCTGCAATGTCGACAGCATTGTTGTTGGTGAGTGCTGCAACACAAGCCGGCTCATGGTTGGCCATCGTGGGTGTGAGTGATTTTGGATTGATGTCTGCATGTGAACAGGGTGTGGCACTGCAACGCACGGTGTTGGTGACACCAACATCCAATAAAAAAGATTGGACGAGCACAGTGGCTGCCGTTGCTGATGGCTTTGATGTGGTGATGCTCGAAGTGCCACGAGAAGTGAGTGAGTCTGATGCGCGGCGCATACAAACCCGCATTCAGGCTCGGCGCAATGTGCTTGTGTTGGTAGAAGCATCGCGTCACACAACTCCGCGTTCGGTGTTTCAGCCAGATGTGGTGTTGCATACCGCAACCACAAGATGGCACGGGATCGAACATGGTGCGGGTTATGTGCAGGGTCGACACATTGATATAACGGTGAGCGGCAGACGTGTGCCACGAGCGATGCAACACGTATTGCAGCATGTTGGCTAGCAATGGATGAGCAAATCGCAACTCGAGTTGCTGTTATTTCGTGCACCGACTGGCAAGCAGTTGCTGCACAGTGCGAGTTGTATGCACGCAAGCAATGGTTTGATGCGGTAGCCGTGCTGCATGCACAACGCGTGGTGGCGCGCACTGCGTATGCCGCTCGTCAGGGTGTGCAAATAGGCATGCGCCGACGCGAGGCGCAAGCCGTGTGTCCCGAGCTGCACATTGCTGCCAACAACAAAGAGCGCGACAGATTGATGTTTGAGCCGGTAGTGCGAGCAGTAAGCGAGCTTGTTCCGCTCGTGGAAGTAAGCACTCCCGGTGTGATTTTGTTGGCTACACGCGGACCATCGCGATATGTGGGTGGCGATGATGCGTTGGCACAACGCTTGCACGGCATTACATGTGATGCACTTGCGCTTTTGGCTGATGGTCGTCCAATTACATTTGGGATTGGCATTGCCGATGGACGACTCACTGCACTCGTTGTCGCACATGCTGCAGCCGGTCGGTATGTAGTGGTCGAACCTGGTGAGAGCGCACAATGTTTGGCGCAATTGCCTGTGTCGGTGCTCGCTGACTTTGCCGAGATTGATCGCGATGTGGTGTCGCTGTTGCACCGACTTGGCTTAAGTTGCGTTGGCGACCTTGCAACAATGAAGTCATCAGATTTAGTTGGACGATTTGGGCCAGTTGGTTTTGAATTGCATCGACTGGCACGTGGTTACGACCGGCATCCACCCATCACCATCGCGCCACCACCAGAACGCGCAAGCACGCATCGATTTGAACTCTCGGTAGAAGATGTCAATGTGGTGGTGGCAACGGCTCGCACAGTTGCCGACGAATTGGTGACGCACTTAAACAACCAAGGCGTGAGTTGCGTGCGACTTCATATCTGTATGCAGACCGATCACGGCGAACAAAGTGATCGCCTGTGGTATCAGCCGGAAGGATTGACTGCTGCAGCAATGGCCGAGCGCGTGCGTTGGCAGATGGACGCATGGATTGCAACGCGCGGACTCACAAGTGGTGTGGTGCTATTGCGGTATTCACCAGTTGGTTTGCGCGCACGAGAAGGAAGACAACTTGGGTTGTGGGGTGGCAGCACTCAAGCCGATGAATGGGCTACTCGTGCTATCGAACGATTGACAACAATGCTCGGAGCCGATTCGGTGCGTGTTGCGCAGTGGCGTGGTGGTCGAGACGTGGGAGAGGTGTTTGCATTAACCCCCGCCGCAGTGGTTGACATGGAACGACGAGCAGAGTCGGTAGTGATCAAAGAAACGGTGTGGAGTGGAGCATTGCCAACTCCGTCACCTTCGATTGTGTATGACGAACCATTACTGGCGGTAGTAAATGATGCGAGTGGTTGTGTGGTGCGCGTCAGTGGCCGACACGAATTGAGTGCATCGCCAGCACATGTAGTGATTGGTCGACATGCGTACAACGTGGTGTCGTGGGCTGGGCCGTGGCCAGTAGAAGAGCGGTGGTGGGACCCATTGCGTCAACGCAGGGCAGTGCGAATGCAGATGGTGCTGGCGCGTGATGCTGACGACACAGTGCGCACCACGACGCATGCGGTAGTGATGGTGCTTGAGCATGGCGAGTGGTGGATGACCGCGCGCTATGGCTGAGTGTTATAGCTAACGACTAGCAGTAATACACTCGGTCTATGTCAACTAGTGAGATCGTTGCTCAACTGTGTGCACATTTTGCTGCAGCAACACCGTGCGACGAACGCGAACATGAATCAATTCAACAATTTTTAGCAATTGCCCCAACGCTTGAGTCACCTTTTGACGAGCATGCCAACGACACGCACATCACTGGGTCGGCAATAGTCGTTGGCAAGCGAGGCGTGGTGTTGCACTTGCACAAACGACTCAACATCTGGTTGCAACCCGGCGGACATATTGAATCGGGAGAGACGCCGGCAGAGGGTGCGCTTCGCGAAGCGCGCGAAGAGACCGGACTTGATGTGCGACACCCCGACAATGGTCCGGTGTTGGTGCATCTCGACGTGCATCCTGGTCCGCGCGGGCACACGCACTTAGATGTGCGCTACATAGTGATGGCCGATGATGTTGAACCAGCACCTGGCGCTGATGAGAGCCAAGACGTGGCTTGGTTTGCTTGGGACGACGCAATTGCCATGGCGGACAAGGGTTTGGCGGGTGCTCTCAGAGTGGTACGAACATATGTTCGCTAATATGGCGAGGTGGCAAATCATGTCCCATATGCAGAGTTGCATTGCCGATCCAATTTTTCTTTTTTGCAAGGTGCTTCGCATCCCGAACAACTTGTAGAGCAAGCACAGTCATTGGGGTTGGAAGCGCTTGCGCTGACAGATCGCAATGGCTTGTACGGCATCGTGCGCTTTGCTGAAGCAGCGCGAGTGCTTGGGTTGCCAACAGTGTTTGGTGCAGAGTTGCAACTTGATTCTGGAAGTCTCGTGATTATCGCTCGCAACCCACGCGGCTATGCACACTTGTCAAGCGCAATTAGTGCCGGCCAACTTGCTGGCAGTAAAGAACATCCAGTGTTTGTGCTCGAACAACTTGGCGAGTTTTCGGTAGGTGATTGGTGGGTGATGACGGGTGGGCGTGATGGTGCAGTGGTACGTGCACTTAATGAGCAAGGACCAAGCGCAGCCGAGCGACGAGTACAGCAAATGAAAACAGTGTTTGGTAATGACAGCGTGCTGATGGAAGTGTGGGATCATGGCGACCCACTGGACTCTGCACGCAATGATGTGCTTGTGCAGATTGCACACCGCAACAACTTGACAAGTGTTGCAACTAATGATGTGTTGTATGCAACTGCAAGACAGCATCGTTTGGCGACTGCTGTTGCGGCAGTACGTGAGCGCAGCAGTTTGGACGATGTAGATGCAACACTGCCGCCTGCCGCGACGGCTTATGTGCGCAGTGGAGCCGAACAACATCGGCGTTTTGCGCGCTACCCAAGTGTGGTGCAATGCGCCGCCGAGATTGGCAAAGATGCGGCCTTCGATTTGCGACTCGTTGCTCCACGGCTACCACCGTTTCCTTGCCCGGATGATTTGGATGAGATGTCGTATTTGCGACAACTCGTGCAAGTTGGTGCAACGCGTAGATACGGCATACGTCCAACTGACACGCGTGAAGATTTGTCGCTGCGGGCTCGTGCATGGCAAGTGATTGATCACGAGCTAGAGGTCATTTCGGCTCTTGGTTTTGCCGGATACTTCTTGGTGGTGTGGGACATTGTGCAATTCTGCGAACGATCCAATATTTTTTGTCAGGGTCGTGGCAGTGCGGCCAACTCTGCTGTGTGTTATTCGCTCGACATCACCAAGGCCGATGCGGTGTCGCTTGGCTTGTTGTTCGAACGGTTTTTATCGCCTGAGCGAGATGGCCCACCCGACATCGATATTGACATCGAAAGCGGCCGACGCGAAGAAGTAATTCAGTATGTGTATCAGCGCCATGGTCGGCATCATGCGGCACAGGTGGCCAACGTGATTACGTATCGTGCGCGTTCTGCTGTGCGCGATATGTCGCGAGCGCTTGGGTTTGCGCCAGGTCAGCAAGATGCGTGGAGCAAACAAGTAGATGCGTGGGGTTCGCTTGGAGTCACGGTAAAAAATGACGACCACAACATTCCGGCTGCGGTGCTTGAACTTGCTCGAGAGGTGCAAGATGCACCACGACATTTAGGCATTCACTCTGGCGGCATGGTGATGTGTGATCGCCCCGTGACCGAAGTGTGCCCCGTTGAGTGGGGGCGGATGGAAGGGCGAAGCGTGTTGCAATGGGACAAAGACGATTGTGCAGCAGCAGGGCTAGTGAAATTTGATTTGTTGGGGCTTGGCATGCTGTCGGCACTGCACAACGCAGTCGACTTGATTGAAGAGTTTCGTGGGGTGCGAGTAGATCTGGCATTGATTCCACAAGAAGATGATGTGTATGCAATGTTGTGTCGAGCCGACACGGTCGGCGTATTTCAGATCGAGTCGCGAGCACAGATGGCCACATTGCCAAGGCTCAAGCCGCGGCGTTTTTATGATCTCGTTGTTGAGGTTGCACTGATTCGACCAGGTCCTATCCAGGGTGGGTCGGTGCATCCATACATTCGTCGACGCAATGGTCAAGAACCCATCACATATTTGCATCCGTTGCTCGAAAACAGTCTTGGCAAAACATTGGGTGTGCCGTTGTTTCAAGAACAACTGATGCAGATGGCAATTGATGTGGCTGGCTTTACGCCGTCGCAAGCCGACGAGTTGCGCCAAGCAATGGGCTCAAAAAGATCGCAGTCGCGAATGCTGAAGTTGAGTGAGCGACTGTATGCGGGCATGGCGGAGCGGGGCATCGTTGGCGACATTGCCGACTTGATCTTTATGAAGATGTCGGCATTTGCGAGTTATGGGTTTCCCGAAAGTCACTCGGTAAGTTTTGCGTATCTCGTCTATTCGTCTGCATGGATCAAACTGCATGAACCAGCAGTATTTTGCGCATCGTTGCTCAACGCACAGCCGATGGGTTTTTGGGCACCGCACTCGTTGGTGCAAGATGCAAAACGTCATGGTGTTGTGGTGCGCAGTGTGGATATCAATGCATCTCGTGCCGATGCAACGCTTGAAACATGTGGAGAGTCGACAGGAGGACTCTCGGTGCGACTTGGCATTGGATCAGTACGCGGCTTGAGTAGCGCAGTTGCGCGCGAGATCGAAACACACCGACCATTTGCGAATATGGAAGACCTCGTGCGCAAAGTGCCACAACTACACATTGGGCAACTTGAGGCGCTTGCTACTGCAGGAGCATTTAACGAATCGTTTGGGCAACAACGTCGCGACGCGTTGTGGAGTGCTGGCGCGGTGATTCAGTCGCGACCCGATCGACTGCAGGGCGTAACAACTGGCGCCGCTTCACCACAATTGCCTGGCATGCAGCCACTCGATGAAATGATTGCCGATCTATGGGCTACTGGGGTTGCATCGAGCGGTCATCCCACCGAATTTTTGCGAGCCGAACTTGCTCGCATGGGTGTGGCAACAGCAACAGAATTGCCAGATTGTGGTGCGCGAGGCGACGACAAAGTATTGGTTGCGGGCACCGTGACGCACAGGCAGCGACCAGCAACTGCTCAGGGCGTGACATTTATTGGTTTGGAAGACGAGACAGGATTAATCAATGTGGTGTGCTCACCAGGATGTTGGATTCGGTATCGCGTCGCCGCACGCGGTGCGGGGGCGTTGTTGGTGCGTGGCCGGCTTGAGGTGGGGGACGGCGGGGTGATCAACGTAGTTGCCGAACACATAGCGCCACTTTCAGTTGGCGCCAAAGTTGCAGCGCGCAATTTTCGCTAAATGGCCAAATAGCTAACTGGCTAAATTCGTGGCGAATTACTCTTCAGGTTTTTCGTTGAGCCCATCGTTAAACATGCGGTAAGTCTCATAAATATCTTTGCACTTGTCGCAGAGCGGCAATTGTTTTGGGTCGCGAGACGGAATCCACACATGACCACACAGTGCTTCGAGCGGAGTGCCATAGATGCGGGCCTCGAGCACCTTGCCTGCAGCATCTTCGCCGGGCTCGGTTTTGACAATGTGGGCCATGGCTGGCTCACCCGTCTGGGCTTCATGTTCGGTAACTGGTTTAGTGATTGTGGGGCGGGATTTGAGTGGTGTCGGCGTGCTCACACTTCCTACACTAGAGCCATGCCTACGTACGAGTTTCGATGCAAGACATGTGACGCAGTTTTTGAAGAGCGCCGCGCGATGTCACAAGCCAACGACCCTGCATCTTGTCCGCAAGGTCATGACAACTCGGTGCGCTTGTTGAGTGTGTTTGCATCAGTTGGAGCAACTGCGCCGCAACAAGCGCCAGCACCGCGTGGTGGTGGCGGTTGCGGTGGTGGCTGTGCCTGTCATTAACTGACATCACGCACATTGATCACTGCACCCCGAGTGACAACAAGCCAATCGATGAGATTGAGTCCAGCATGTCGGCACAGATCTTGTGCCATTTCCAAATGTTTTGAATCGTCATCGCGCCGGAGTAGATGAGGCTCGACGGTACAGATGCTGAGCGAAGAAGCATCGAGCACCGAGGAGCACAGACCAATGGCGTGATTGACGTTGTTCGCAAAGGACGAGACTGCATCAAACGACATCAGGCCGACTCCGCGAAGTTGGTTGTCGAGCATTAAGACCAACACCTCTTCGCACAGCGGACGACGAAGTGCAAGTGAGAAAACTGCGAGTGCAGCATGTGGGCTTGACACGGGGTCTGTATTTGCGCGCGGTAGATAGATGGGGGTACGAAGGGTCTGAAGCACAAGGGTTCCTTTTTAACATTGAGTAATAGCGAGAAGTCGCTGGCAAATTGCAAAAAACGGGGAGGTCGAGCGAGACGGTAGGGCGTGGGTGTTGCAACTAGGCAAGCGAGATGTAGATCGCTGCAGCACCAACAAGAATTGGGGTTGCATACTGAACAAACTCTGGAATCTTGATGCGCGATGGCGCAAGTATGACGAAGCCACAGAGTGCTCCGGCAAGAGCGCCACCGAAGTGTCCGCCAATCGAGATGCCAGGTATGGCGAGGGTGAGAACAATGTTGATGGCAAAGGTCATGCCGAGGCCTGACTGGAATGGGTTTGCGCCTTGTTGGCGCATGCCAACAACTCCGGCAGCCATTACTCCGAAAACTGCTCCTGATGCGCCCCCAGTGAAGGCGGTTGGGCTGAGCAAAAGTGCGCCTGCCGAGCCACCGAGCAGTGATGCGAAATAGATGAGTGCAAATTTTGTGGAGCCAATTGCTGGCTCGAGCATGCGACCAAGTTGAAACAGCAAAAACATATTCATTGCCACATGGAACAATCCAAAGTGCACAAAGCCTGCAGAGACCAAGCGATACCACTCACCGTTATCAAGAAACACTCGAGACAAAAACATGTTGTACTGGAAGCGACCGACTCCAAAGATCTGACTCCATACAAACAGTCCGAGATTGATCGCGATGATGGCGTTGCTGACGACAAACGGGTTGTTGTTTGGCCTGTAACTATTTCGCTGTATTGGCTTTTGTATTAACGGCTTGCGCGTGATTGCTCGTGGCGGCGGCGGTGGTGTCGGGCTTTGCGACGGAACCTGAGGAGGGGGAAAGTTCACGGACTTAGTGCGGTGCTTTTTCGGCATCGGCACGATTGGTGCGGTACCACTCGACCGTTTGACGCAAGCCATCTTCGAAGTCGGTGTTGCTGTGCCATCCAAGTTCGCGTTCTGCACGACTGGCATCAACTCGTCGACGAGGTTGACCGTCTGGACGTGTTGGGTCCCACACCAGTGAGCCCTTGAAGCCGACAATGCGAGCAATTGTTTCGGCAGTCTCGCGGATGGTGACTTCGCGGTTGTTGCCAAGGTTGAGTGGCTCAGCAGTTGTGCGCAATTGTGCTGCGAGCAAGATGGCATCGGCTGCGTCGTCGGCAAATAAATAGTCGCGACTTGCAGAGCCAGTGCCCCACACCGAGATCTTGTCGTCGCCTCGCTCGGTGGCCTCGACGCATTTTTTAATCAATGCTGGAATAACGTGCGAAACAGATTCGTGAAACTTGTCGCCGGGACCATACAAGTTTGTGGGAATCACAAATGCAAACTGTTGGCCGTATTGCTGCTCGTTGACTTGAGCGTGCACGAGCATTGCTTTTTTGGCGATGCCGTACGGAGCGTTGGTCTCTTCTGGATAGCCATCCCAGATGGACTCTTCGCGAAATGGGACTGGAGTGAACTTTGGATACGAACATACGGTGCCAAGCAAAACGGTTTTCTCAACGCCAACTTTGCGCGCTGCTTCGATGACGAGTGTTCCCATGATGAGATTGTCGAGATACAACTGCGCTGGAGCAATCTGGTTGTAGCCAATGCCACCGACGCGCGCAGCCAGATGGATGACGTGGCTTGGTTTGTGCTGAGAAAACAATTGTTCGGCAACACCAACTTGTGTGAGGTCGGCTTCAGATTGGCGAGGAGCGACAACAGTTGCGCCAGTTCGTCGCAATTTGGCAACGACTTTTGTGCCGAGAAACCCGTTACCGCCCGTGACCACAACTGTGCGATTGGCCCAATAAGTAGGCGAAGTTGGCTGTGGGGCAGAACTAGTCATGGGTATGACGATACTTACTTGGCACAATGGAAGGCGTGCGGGTCGCTTACACCCTTGAGCAGTGCTGGCACCGAGTGCCTGGAGGCACGGCTGTTTCGGCTCTTGAGGTGGCACGGGCCATGACCGAGGTGCGTCGAGACGTTGAACTTGTGGGCGTGTCGGGCAGACATCTTGAAGACCCGGCCCTCAACTTTGATCTGTCGATCGACGTTGTTGGATTGCGAGTATCGGGAGCATTGTTGTACGAGATGTCTTTACGACTCAATCAACCAAAAGTTGAGCGATCAATGACCGATATCGATTTGGTGCACTGCACGACGATCATCCCATTTGCTACGGGCAAGAAGATGGTTGCAACCGTGCACGACCTTGCGTTTTTGCATCATCCCGAATTTTTTACACGACGTGGCAATGATGTATTTCGTCGCAGTCTGAAAATTTTGAAGAGGCGCGCCGATGTTCTGTTGTGCTCTTCGCAAGCCACGGTGGACGATTGCCTGAGCGAAGGTTTTGCGTCTGATCGTGTGCGACACGTAGCGCTTGGTGTGCGCAGTGTGCAGGCTTCCCAAGACGAGATTGACTATGTACGCAAAAAGTATTCGCTGCCTGCAGAATATTTGTTGTTTGTGGGCACGCTAGAGCCACGTAAAAATTTGGCGCGACTTGTTGGTGCGCTGCGCGGACGTAACGACTTGCCGCCATTGGTGATTGCCGGCGCTGATGGTTGGGGAGACATCGATGTGTCTCACACTGCAAACGTGCAATTCATTGGCTATGTCGACGATCAACACTTGGGTGCTGTGTATGCCGGAGCAAGCGTGATGTGTTATCCATCGTTGTGGGAAGGCTTTGGACTACCAATCCTTGAGGCAATGGCGCAGGGAACACCCGTGGTCACCAGCATCGGCACCTCGACCCAAGAGGTTGCGGGTGGAGCAGCCATATTGGTTGACCCATTTTCGGAAGAAAGCATCAGAAACGGCATCGATGAAGCTTTGCGCAATGCTGATGTGCTGAAACAACGGGGTCGCGAACGTGCTGCGCAAACTACATGGCAAAAAACTGCTGTGGCTACGGCATGTATATATGACGAAGTGATAAATGACGAAGTGACGAGCTCATGAAAGTCGTGTCATGAAGATAGCGGTCAACATGCTGTGGTGTGTGCCGGGCCGGGTGGGCGGCAGTGAAGAATATTTTGTGCGCCAGTTGTTAGGTCTCAACGAAATTGCTGCACCTTTTGACCTCACCGTATTTGCTCCACGTGGGTTTGGTAATGCGCATCCTCAAATTGCTCAATCATTTCCTGTCGTCGAGTCGACTCACAGTTGCGAGCGCAGAGAAGTTCGAGTATTCACCGAAAACACTTGGCTAGCACAGCAAACCGAAAACTTCGACTTGGTGCATCACGGTGGTGGCACAATCCCTTCCCGTGGCAATACCAAAGCGCTGTTGACGATTCATGACGCGCAATATCTCACATACCCCGAGTATTTTGGTGCGATCAAGCTTGCCTATTTACGCAACCGTGTGCCTTCTGCTTTGCGTCGAGCAACTGCTGTGGCCACGCCAAGCGAGTATGTGCGTAAAACTCTCATCGATTCGTTTGCTGTGCCCGCAGAAAAAATATGTGTTGTACGACACGGCCTCGAACCGCATATTGGCCAAGGTGCAACAAGCGAGGGTGACTTACGGGCGAAATTTAGACTGGGTAGTTCACGGATTTTATTTATGCCTGCAATTACTCATCCACATAAAAACCATGAGTTTGTGTTGCGGATGCTTACTACGGCATGGAAAGACGCTTCGATCAAATTGGTGATGGCAGGCGGGAGTGGACTTGGCGAAGCACGTGTAAATGAACTGATCAGCGAATTGGGTCTGGGTGATCGCGCGTTGCGAATTGGCCGAGTTGGAGCAGCAGACAGAGATGGTTTGATCAAGATGTCAGTCGCACTTGTATTTCCGAGCCTGTATGAAGGATTTGGCGCACCTGCACTTGAGGCAATGGCCTTAGGTACTCCGGTGATTGCAAGTAACTGTGCATCGTTGCCGGAAGTGATCGGTGATGGCGGACTCGTGCTGCCTCTCGAAGAGACTGCTTGGGCTGGTGCACTTACGGAAGTGCACGCACGTCGTGATGAATTGGTGCGTCGCGGTTACGCGCGAGCATTGCAATTTACTGCCGAGCAGTCAGCGCAAGACTTATGTCGAGCCTATGAATATGCGCTAGGCACAGCCTGATGAACGGTGTCATGAACGGTGTCATGAACGGCAAAAATCTGCGACTCGTCGTACTGTGTCCGCACTTTGCTCCCGACATGGCACCAACGGGTGTGGTGATGACCCGCATCGTGCACGAATTGGCAGCTCTCGGACACGAATTGCATGTCGTAACTTCGCTGCCGTGGTATCGCGAACACGCGATTGAATCTGGTTGGGGTGGAAGATTGTGGCGAGTTGAGAAAACTGCATGGGGTTCGATCACGCGAGTGCATCCGTTTCCTGGCAAGACAAAAAGAAACCTATTGCGCAGAGCATTTGGATTTGTGTTGTTCAGTGCGGTTGTTGGTTTGCGCAGTCTTGTTGCCGGTGGGTTGCCACGCCGTGTTGACGGAGTGTTGGCCATGTCGCCTCCACTCACACTTGGACTTACGGGATGGTTTACCAAACTTTTCCGAAGTGGAATGCTTGTGTTCAACATTCAAGACATTTTTCCTGATGCAGCAGCACAGACGGGTGCCATTACGAACAAACAAATTTTGCGCGCAGCCCGCTGGTTTGAGCGGTTAAGTTACGAGCGTTCTGACGCGGTTGTTTTATTGTCCGAAGACTTGAAGCAAAACGTTGCCGCCAAACTCTCTACCAAGTTTCACGATCGGCTGCACGTGATACCAAACTTCGTTGACACGTCTGCGATTGTGCCTGGCGACAGAATGACGAGCTACCGCCGCGAGTTGGGTATCGACGATCGGGTGATTGTGATGTATGCAGGCAATGTTGGTTTTTCGCAGTCGCTCGAACTCGTGCTCGCAGCAGCACGGTCAATGTCGCACATTGCTTTTGTGATTAACGGTGATGGTGCTGCGAGAAAATCGTTGCAAGACGAGGTGAAAGCTACAGAAATTGACAATGTGTACTTTGCCGATTATCAACCTATTGAACGGTTGTCTGAAGTACTCGCGTCTGGCGATATTCATGTTGTGCCGCTCAAGACTGGTCTTGCATCTGTCAGTGTGCCATCCAAGATGTATTCAATTCTGAGCGCTGGTCGGCCGGTGGTTGCGGCTATCGACGCTGGTACCGAGATTCCGCGCACTTTGGCTGAGAGTGGTGCGGGTATAGCAGTGGCACCAGACAACGAAGCCGAGTTTATTTCGGCGTTGCAAATACTGATTTCTGACGGGGCTAAACGCGTTGNGATGGGGGCACTCGGGCGTACATGGGTAGAGCAGCACGCCTCGGCTGGNGCAGTTGCAAAAAGGTATGAGGCGATTTACCTCAATAACCGATAACCTTTGGTCTTCGTGGCCCGATCATCATCAGCGAAAAAAATCGCCAGACTTGCCGAAAAAGGCAAAGGGAAGAAAATCCGCTTTCAGGGCGGCTCATTGTTTCCCACCGTCATTTTGGTTGTCTGCGTGCTTGGTGTTGCGCTCATTACCTATGCACGCCAAAGTCAACCGACGGTTGATGCAAGTGCCGCAGCCAATCAGGAGTATTTCTCAAGCTTCGGTGTGTACAAGTGTGATGCTTACCTCACAGGTTTCCCTGGTGCAGCAACCGACCCAGCAACGGTTTCGCCAGACGCCTATATCAAGGCCGACGGAATCTTTGGTTGGAAGCCGCAGGTGCTTGCAGGATTGCGCACCGCCAAACTCAAGACATTTTTTGATCTGTACGGCATCACGGTAGACGACAAGTCGATCACGTTTCCTTCAACCATCAATGGTGGCGAGACAATTACTGAGGCCGACACAAAGTGCAAAGATGCGAACGGTGTTGAAAAAGATGCAACGCTACGCGTGCTGGTATGGAACGATTATCGCAACGCAGCCGACAGCAAAATTTCAATTGCCAGTTTTGATGGAGTACGTCTGACGAGTGATGGAATGGCNATTGCACTTGCGTTTACTGCTGAGGGTGTAGAAGTTCCGCAGCCTGACTCGTCTGCACTTGCAACTCTTGCCTTCCAACCTCAAGAGTAGGTAGCCACGATGCACGCAGTCGTGCTTGTCGGAGGGTTTGGAACAAGACTTCGACCACTGACTTACAGCATTCCAAAACCGCTCTTGCCGGTAGCGCACATATCAATGCTTGAGCGATTGATGAATTCTCTCGCACGCGGTGGCGTGACCCACGCAGTGCTTGCGCTTGGTTTTAAACCAGAGCCATTTATGGCAGCGTTCCCTGATGACATGTGCGGATCAGTGCAACTGTCCTACGCCGTAGAGGACACTCCACTCGACACCGCTGGTGCTATTGGATTCGCAGCACGTACAGCTGGCATCTCTGAAACATTTGTCGTTGCAAATGGAGATGTGTTGACAGATTTGGATATTGCATCGTTGATTTCGTTTCACCGACAACATGGTGGCGAGGGAACAATCTCGCTCACGCCAGTGAGTGACCCCTCTCAATATGGAATTGTTGAGACTGACGAAAACGGGCGAGTACTGCGCTTTGTTGAAAAACCACAGCCGGGAATGACGACAAGCAACTTTGCGAGCGCGGGCACATATGTACTTGAGCCATCTGCATTGGCGCGTATGCCGGGCGATCAGAAACTTTCCATAGAACGAGTCGTGTTTCCACAAATGGTGGCTGATCAGTCGTTGTTTGCAATGTGGTCCGCTGATTATTGGATCGATGCCGGGCGACCTGACACATTTATTGAAGCGAATGTGCACGTTGCAAAACGATCCGCACATGCGACTGATGCGCCGATTCATCCCACGGCAACCGTGGCTGCATCTGCCGTGATTATCGACAGCGTGATTGGCGAAAACGCAACCGTTTCGGATGGATCTCGAATTCAGCATTCAGTGTTATTGCCAGGGGCCAATATTGGGCAGGGAGCAGTCGTGATTGACTCGCTGGTGATGGGAAAGGTTGGCGCGAATTCTCAGGTAACCAACTCGATAATCGGGTCTACTGGTGTTGTGGGCGATAACGAGGTGTGCAACAACGCATCTGTGCCAGCGCACGATCCTGCACAGGTTCCAGAAAAATCCCCGGAAAAATCTCCGGAGTAACAAGCAAAATGACTGTCACCCGAAAGTCGAAAGTATTCGTCTGCGGTGGGGCAGGATTTATTGGTTCGCACCTCGTAGAGCGGTTGCTTGCAGATGGTCATACCGTCGACGTTGTTGATGATTTGTCAACGGGTTCGCTCGCCAATTTGTCGGTTGCGCGCACGCTTGGTGGAGCACTTAAATTTCATCATCTCGACATCTCGACGGTTGAATTTGCCGAACTCGTAGGGTTGCGCCAACCTGATGTGATCTTTCACATGGCTCTCTTGCCTCCGAGTGCCACCGAGTCGGCTTCGGTATTGCGAGCAGCGCCAATGCTGTTGTCGGTTCTTGAAGCAGCACGACGACACCGCGTGACAAAAGTGGTTGCATGCCTGCCAGCGGTGCTGGTGTATGGCGAAGTACCAGCAAAGTATTTGCCTGTAAAAGAAGGACGCAAAGCGGACGCGATTGGGGTGCCGCATGTGATGGCGCAGACAATTATCGACCTTCTGGGCGTGTATCGAGAAATGCACGACATTGAGTTCACTGCATTGGCAATGACCAATGTGTACGGCTTACGTCAACGGCCCGAAGACGGTGTTGTGGCCGCATTTGCATCTGGGGTGATTCGAAATCAAGACCCAGATATTTATGGCAACGGAAAACAGACGCGAGATTTTCTTTATATTGACGACGCGGTTGACGTACTGGTGCGCACGATTTCTAAAGGCGGTGGCCTCGTGCTCAATGCGGGAACTGGAGTGCAAACGACAATTGAAGAACTGTGGAAGATGCTTGGCGCAGGCAGCACATTGCGCGCAAAGAAACTGCCCACACGACCAGGTGATGTGCAGAGACTGGCTGTATCAACTGTGCGAACGCGAATTCAACTGGGTTGGTCGTCGTGGACAAGCCTTGGCGAAGGTTTGGAAACAATACGTGAAAGTTTTACGCGCTAGTTATCTAAACAAATCTTCTTGAGCAGGGCGAACAATCTCGCTCATTGCTGAATCTCGCAACCATGTTGGGTCAACACCGCGAATGATTGCAACTGGAATGCCTGATGACTTACCCATCACCAGTTCGCCTGTGCTTGCGAGTTCGTCGGCTACACAAACTTCGGTGACGTGCATCACGCGGCCAAGTGCGTCTGGAGTGCCGCGCAAGTCGACGACACCCGCAATGCCGGCAACACCGATTGCGACATCGGTGAGACCATTGCGCCATGGTCGACCAAAAGTGTCGCTGACGATGATGCCAACTTCGACACCCAACTTGGCTTTGATGATGTCACGGATGCGTCGAGCGGAGCGATCGCTGTCAATCGGTAAGAGTGCAGCAAAACCGCGCTCAACGTTTGACAAATCAATTCCGCTATTGGCGCAAATAAAACCATGCTTGGTCTCGGTGATGATCAGATCGCCACGACGTCGAACGATACGAACGGCTTCGTCTTCGACGAGTTGCTTGTGACTCACGGGGTCATCTGGATCGATTGCGACGAGGCGACCCTCGGCCTTCGAGACAATCTTTTGCGTTACAACCAGCACATCGCCGTTGAGCAGTGGGCCATTTGGTTCGGCGCGACAAGCGTCAACAATGATGTCTCCAAGTTGATCTCCTGGAACTATTTCGCCGATTCCTGAGACGCTCCATGCGGTCATTTTCATCTTGCGCTCTCCAGTGTGGTGCGTGCCAGATGTTGCGATTTTTCTGGTGTGCTCATAACGGTATCAACAACGACACAACGCATACCTTGTGCCTCAACTTTGGATGCAAGGTGTGCATCTGCGGTATCAATAATGAGGGTGCCACAAATTGGTGCGTACAGTTTTGCAACACCAACAACCGATGACTCGTGGCCGAGTTCGGTCATCAGTCGGTCAGCCGGCCCCTTGAGTGCGGCACCCGCAATGATTGGAGAGATTGCAACAACCGACTCGCGGCGTTTTGCGAGTGCAGCATCTACTCCTTGTAATGCGCGCAACGGTGCAATTGACACGAGCGGATTGGACGGAGCAATGACGACGGTTTGTGCCGAGGCGAGTATGTCGAGTCCAAGCGCAGACGCGGTTGAAGCGCCGTCAAATCGCACGCTGCTCACCGCAACTGAGTGTTGGTGTTTGACAAAGTATTCCTGAAATGTAATTTCGGAACCTTGTTGTCCAGCCGCACAATCGTTGGCAAGGGTGACAAATGTAGAAATCCGATCGTTAGACATGGGCACAAGATGCACATCGACTCCAAAACTTTGGCTGATCTCGGATGTGACCTGCGCGAGTGTTGCGCCCTCATGTAGGCGGGCGGTGCGATAAAAGTGAGTCGCTAAATCTTTGTCACCCAAATTGAACCACGTTGGTGCTGATGCAGAACCGTGAGGACGAACATCGACAAAACGGGCGAGCGCAGACATTGCAGTCCACGATTCGTTTTCGAGACCCCAACCGCGCACGGGATCGATTGCATTTGCCAGTGTGTATGTGACGGTGTCGAGATCTGGCGAAATTGAGAGGCCATGCAAAATAGTGTCGTCGCCCGTGTTGACAATGGCGGTGATGTCATGAGCAGGCACAACTTGAACGAGGCCACGAAGAAAACGAGCAGCCCCAACGCCGCCTGCAAGTACACAGATCACGCCGTTGAGCGTAACTATCTTGCATGGACAATTTATGACCAAAGGCAACTGCTAGATTTGAATTCGTTATGCGCAAAGCCTTTATCACCGGCATCACTGGCCAAGACGGACGTCACCTCGCAGAGTTCTTGCAGACCAAGGGATACAAGGTCTACGGAATGATGAAAGGTCAGCACAACCCACGCGCAGAGCTGTTGCGCGATGAGTTTCCAGAAGTTGAAGTGGTGCCAGGAGACTTGACCGACCTTACGAGTCTTGTGACTGCACTTGAATATGTGCAGCCTGACGAGTTTTACAATCTTGGGGCAATTTCGTTTGTGGCGATGTCGTTTAACCAAGCCGAATTGACAGCCAATGTGACGGGGCTCGGCGTGCTGCGCGCCCTCGAAGCAGTGCGCATGGTGGGTGGCGCTCAAAATAATCCAATTCGTTTTTATCAGGCGTCATCTTCCGAGATGTTTGGCAAAGTGCGCGAGACGCCTCAAACAGAACTCACACCGTTTCACCCTCGCTCGCCATATGGCGTTGCCAAGGTGTTCGGTCATGACATCACTGTCAATTATCGCGAAAGTTACGGCATGTATGCGTGCTCTGGCATTTTGTTTAATCATGAAGGGCCGCGTCGTGGGCTCGAGTTTGTGACTCGCAAGATCACCAACACTGCTGCCCGCATTAAACTGGGCATTGATAAAGAACTCGTGCTCGGCAATACCGATGCAAAGCGCGATTGGGGCTATGCCGGCGACTACGTGAAGGCCATGTGGATGATGTTGCAGCAAGACGCACCAGATGATTATGTGATTGCAACTGGCGAGACGCACAGTGTTGACGAATTCCTAACACTTGCATTTGAGAAAGCCGGTCTTGGCGACTTCCGTCCGTATGTGAAACACGATCCAAAATATTTCCGACCTGCAGAAGTTGACCTGTTGATCGGCGATCCATCAAAGGCAGAAAAGAAGTTGGGTTGGAAACGCGAAGTTGGATTTGATCAGTTAGTTGACATGATGGTGCAACACGACATTGCCTACGAAACGAATCGCCTCAAGAAAATTTGAGCATACGCCTGCGTAATGCAAGCATAAAACTGACAAGCGCAACGACAGAGCTACCAACGAGAGCAATCTCGACTCGCAGATAGAGATCGTTGCTCGACCATGCTGCAAGAGCAACAAAACTTATGAACCCAAGAGCCCAACCAATACCGGCAAGCGCGTGGCCGCGAAGGGCAATAGTCGCCTGAGCAAACGCAACAGCCACCATGTAAAGCGCGCTTGAAAAAGCGAGCAATGTAAGTGTGCGGCGATCGATGTTGCCTTCGTAGACGAGTTTGAGAACTGCCGGGCCAACAGCGAAGGCACCAATTGTGCCGACGACACCGACGCCAACAACGAGCACAAGAAGTTTGCGCAATGCACTGCGAAATTCGTCAAGATGACCCTGTGCTGCCAAGCGCGCCAAACGTGGCAACAGAGCTGCTTGCACGGCCTGAAACAAAAAAAGCGGAATACGTGCAAAAATCACTGCGTTGCCAAACTGTGTAATGAGTTCGGGTTTGGCGTCGGTGCCCAAGATGTCAACGGTGATTGGGCCTGCATTGACGAGTGCCGCGGCAAACAGCGAGCCCATTAGTAGCCAGCCAAGATTTGGCGTTACTTCAGACCAGGGTGCTGGCGGACCAGCATCGGTTTTCAGTTTGCCAAAGAGGCCAACTCCAATAACGCCGACAAGTGGCGACAGAGCGATCATCAGTGCAAAGGCTCCGACGCTGTCGACCCCCAGCGCCCAGAGCACCGCAACACCGATGACACGGGCAGCACCGTCTGCACCAATGATGATGCCGTATGAGCCAAAGCGTTGTGACCCAGAACAGATGCCGCGAGCAAGGTGCATTGGTGCGTATGACAAGAGAGTGAGGACAAGGCAGACCACGACAACGCCGTATCCGTCAAACAAGTGCTTCGTGAGATATGGAGACGCAACGGCAATGATCGCGGCAAGAACTATGAGCATGGTTGTCGCAAGCGGAATCATGCGCCGAATAATCGGTTGGCCGCCTTGGTTGAGCGCTCGCCGATGAGAAAGTGCTCTGCCTACTTCTTGTTCGATCGGCAGGAAAAAGCCAGGTGCAAGGGAAAATGCAATGAACCACATCGCGACGATTGGTTTGAAGCCATCTTGTCCCAAGGCTTGTTGACCAATTTTGAAAAATACGAATGCAGAGATGCCCGCGATAAACAGGCCAACACCAACTGTCAGCGTGCCTTCGGGAAGGGGGATACGACTGGTGTTCGTCGGCTCGGGCGCCGGAGTAAGCAGGGTTGGTTCAGTGAATGACAAGCAAGCCGATGTTACTTGCTGGTTTGGCTGTCGTTGCGCGAGTTGAGAAGCGAAGTCATCACCATGGCGATGTTGCTGATGGTCGTTTCAACTTGCTTGACAACGAAAGCCTTGGCCTGTGGAAATTCTTTATCGATTTCTTCGGAGAGTTCGCGTCGCCGCACCTGCACCTTTTGGAAGGCGAGAATACCGATGCCAACGGAGGTGTAGGCCAAGTCTTTGGCTTTCATTTTTAAACAATCAAGGTCAATATCATTTTCTGTCACAAAGATCCTTTGTCGTCCACAACCTCAAACCGAGGGTATCTAGGGGTGTTTGCAAAAGCAAGTATCAGAAATGCTTTGCGCACGACCGTTTTGGGCCACGGGGCAGCAAGGTTGGGCACAACTAAACTCTGTACATCGTGACGAATCCAACCGATTTGATTAACTTGGGCGAACGCGTCTCGCCAGTGCAGGCTCCGCCCGTGGTGGTGGCGATGGTGGTGCACCAACCGTGTCCTTGGCTCGATGAAGTATTGACTTCGCTTGCAGCACAGGACTACCCAAACATGCAAACTCTGTTTTTTGTCACCGGAACCGCGTCTTCGCCAGCAGTTGACATAGCGCCAGCAGTAAACATAGTGCCCGCAGGCAATGCAAGTGACGTTATTCGCCACGCGTTGCCAGCGGCGGTGATTCGTCAGGTTGAGGGCAACCCTGGGTATGGACCGCTGATGAACGAAGTTGGTCGTTTGGTTGAAGGCGAAAGCGGCTTTTTTTGCTTTATGCACGATGACGTTGCATTAGAGAGCAATGCAATCTCGATCATGATCGAGGAAATGTTTAGGTCAAATGCAGGAGTCGTCGGACCAAAGTTTGTGATGTGGGATGACATTACGGTGTTGCAAAGTGTGGGGCTGGGCGCCGATCGAATTGGCGATATTGATTCGATTGTTGCGCCAGGTGAGAAAGACCAAGAACAACACGACGCAGTGCGCGATGTGTTTTTGCTGCCGTCTGCATGCATGTTGGTGCGTGCTGACTTGTTTCGTGAGATCGGTGGTTTTTCTCCTGACATCCCGCTGTTTGGTGAAGACCTAGATTTTTGTTGGCGCACTCACCTGAGTGGCGCGCGTGTTCTGGTGGTGCCAGCCGCACGTGCCAGACATCGCAAGGAGATGAGTGTCTCACGATCTGTCTCGACGATGAGTGCGCTCGAGGCACGTCATCGAGTGCGCACAGTGGCCACGCTGTCGAGCCGAATTCAGTTACCCATTGTTTTGTTGCAATTGATTGTGATGGCGATTGCACGTGTTGTGATTGGCGTATTTAACGGAACATTCAGGCAAGCACAAGTATCTTTGCGTGCATCAATCGCCGTCATTTTTGATGTTCGATACATTGTCCGGCGCAGAGCAGAGGTGCGACCATATCGACGGGTATCAGCCGCCGAAATTCATGGTCTACAGAGTCGTGGGAGTGCTCGTCTGTGGGCTTTCATTCGTAAACGACAAACCAGAGTGCAAGAGATTTCGGGCTTAACCACCGCAAATCTTGCGAATCCAAAATCAAGACTCGTGGGGATTACTGCCCTCATCGTGATCGCACTGATTGTTATTGGTAGTCGAGGATTGATCAGTAGCGGGGTTGCATCAGTTGGTGATTTCTTGCCGCTTCGAAGCGCTACCGAGTCGCCAACAGCATTGATTTCGTCTGCGGTGAGCGGTTGGTGGCAGGCGGGTTTTGGCCAGGCGAGCGCAAACCCAACGGGAATTGTTTTGCTCGCGATTGCCGGTGTTGGCGTGCTGGGCAGACTCGGAGCATTACAGATGCTTTCGGTGGTTGGTGCGTTAGTGGTTGGCTGCGTTGGTATGTGGCAAGTAGCGAGTGGTTTTTTTAGTTCGCGAGCGCGCATTGTTGGGTTCTTGGTATACGCAGCAGTGCCGGTGCCGTACGTAGCAATCGCTCAGGGTCGTTTTGGAGTGTTGACTTGTTATGCAGCATTGCCGTGGCTGCTGCGATTGTTCGTGCGCGTTGGTCAGCGTCCGGTCGGCGTTCAAAAAACTCAGGTGTGGGCATTGGCTGTTTTGTTTGGCGCTGTGGTCGCAGCATTCGCGCCAATTTTTGTGATTGTCGCACTGTTTGCAAGCGCAGCGTGGATGACAGCAGATCTTGTGTCACATGTGCGATGGCAGGCAATTGTTGCAGTGCTGCAGTTGATGTTTGTGCTTGTTGTCGGAATCATTGTTCTCAACTTCCCATGGTCTGGCGGATTC
>JGI12421J11937_10000157_pt1 | contig 24666 bp, 23 predicted proteins | sample LakErihyJuly2011_2_FD_11937 | JGI IMG/M metagenome (IMG submission 11937)
GGATCACAATTTTCATTACATACTTTGAATATAGCTGGGTAAATTTCTTGCTCTTTTTCAACATAGCCAAGTAATGAATTTTTTTTAACTTTATCTCCCGTTTTAACATTAAACTTTTTTATTTTAATATATAAATATACGAATTCCTTATCGTATAAAAGTAAATCCTTATCGCCAGTTTCTATATTGCGATTGAAATGTTCTGGCTTTTCAATTACCTCATATCCATCCATGTAAAAAACAGGACCTTCAATAAGAATTTTGCCATCAATTGCCGCATAAAAAGGAACTAATTTATTATGAGCTTTAAATAGAAAAATAAAAATTGAAAAAATAATACACAAGCTTGATGCGGCAATAACCAAAAATATTTTTTTTGTTTTCATAAAATTTTATCAAATTACTAAAAATAAATATTATAAATCATTATAAAAGTCAAATAAATATTGTCTTGAGCTGTCCGATGGCTCTATGTAATGTTTATCAGGATCTTTTTCAGAGTAATGCAAATGACTTCCGGTGGAAGCACCAGTGGAACCAACTTCGCCCATAATATCACCTTGTTGCATTTTATCACCAACTTGATATTTTAAGCTACCTTCCTTCATATGTCCGTAATCGCTGTAGGTGTCATCATTGTTTTTGGCAATAATACGCTGACCATATCCTTGCTTGTGATTATTATCATTTTCCCAGCCAGATTTAACAACCACACCATCCCTTACCGCAGGTATTGGCGTTCCTTCTGGCAATGCAATATCATCGCCTTTGTGAATCTTTGGTTTGTCGTAGTGTGGCAAATCTCTTACTTCTCCGTAGGGACTAAATTTGTCTTTACCAAGATTAGAATTATCCCATTTATCTTGCCAATACTCCCTACCCTCACCACCCACACCCCCTCCATTCTTATGAGTTTGTAGTTTTTCTAGGGCTCTTTTATTTTTCACCAACTCAAGTTTTTGCTCGTAGCTTATACTTCTTTGGCCAAAATTTCGCGTGCAGTGGGGTTTTGTGGATTGTAGGGAGGTGGTTGTTTTGTTTGGGGGTGCTTGTCGCTTTGTATGGGCTGGCCCTCGCTGTTTGTTAGTTCCAAGCTACAACCACAATTTGGATGGATAGACCCAGGCTCACTGCCATCAAGAAAAGTTTCTCCATCAAGCGAGGAACACTCCGCACACGAGCCCCCTCGCCATGTATAATAGACCTGTGGCCGTTGTAATTTGTGCTCCGATTGCAACTCATCGCCACCCTCCAAATCGCCCTGATTAAGATCTTGAATTGGTAATAAATTGCCTACCCCATCCAAATCGCCAGATTGCAAGGGTGCAAAGCCCCGCCGATATTCCTCTTGCATTTGAGTTTGGTTTTTTGTCCCATCTGCTAAATTGCCAAACACATTCTCCGCTACACTTTTTTGCTCAATGTTTTGGTCTTTTTTTGAGGTGTCTTTTGAGGTATCTTCCGCATTTTCTTGCTCAATTTTTTTATTCTGTTTTTTCTTTTGTATTTGTTGTTTTGCAAGGTCGGTTTGTTTGCGAATAAAATATTCGCTGTAGCTATCCCTCCCCCCGCCTTGATAAAAAACGGGCATTGGGTTGCCATCTGGGTCTGTTTTGTGTTTAAACCAATGCGCGTGAAATGCAACGCGGCCAAGAATTACAATCTTATCAGAATTAACATTTCCACCCGCATTTTCAGCAAAATTTCCACTAACACCCTGCCCGCCCTTGTTTTTATTCACTTGCTCGTTTTCGTTCATAATAAAAAATATAAATATAAATTTAGGAATTTAAGAATTTATACTATAAACAAAATTTTTGATTTATGGAAGCAGATTATGGAAACAAATTTGTAAAAACAAATTGCGGGGAAATTTTTAAAAAATAATCTTCAAACTTTCACAAACAAATCTCCACAAGCAACGGACTCCCTTAAAAAACCAGCCGCCCCCACCCCTTATCTCTACCACTCTCTAATGGCAGGGAGAGGGGGGCAAGAACCACCCTTTTTTGTGTTATTCCAGTCTTTTTTTTCATTCCCACGAAAGTGGGAATCTAGGATGATATCGCATTGTTTTTTTTTAAACCCCTCACCCCCTTCGTCTTTTTCAAAGATGAAGGCACCCACCTATATAAAGGGCCGTAGGGAGAAGGCGCCAACAACCCTTCCCTGTCATTCCGGCGGAAGCGGGAATCTAGGAGGTTGTGGCGTTATTTTACTCCTCACCAATTTCAACAACTTCGTCGGGGCCAACAATTTGCTCATCGGCGGATTGCATTAGTTTTTCGCGGACGATTTTTTCAATTTTTTCGGCCATTGTTTTGTCGGTTTTTAGTTTTAGGCGAAGGTTGTCCTTACCTTGACCCAAACGCTCACCAGAATAGGAATACCAACTACCGGCTTTTTCAATAACATTAAATTTAACCGCCAAATCAATTAGCTCGCTTTCGTGAGAGATTCCCTCACCAAAAACAATTTCCAAAATTGCACTTTTAAACGGAGGGGCAACTTTGTTTTTTACAACTTTAAAGCGAGTCATTGTGCCGGTTTCCTCCTCACCTTTTTTGAGGGTTTGAACTTTACGAACCTCAACACGAACCGAAGCATAAAATTTTAGCGCATTTCCACCGGTTGTGGTTTCCTGTGGGCCATAACCACCGCCGTAGCCTGTGCTAATTTTTTGACGAAGCTGGTTAATAAATATAATTGTACAACCAAGACGAGAGGCATTTCCTGTAATTTTACGAAGTGCCTTGCTCATAAGCCTAGCTTGCAGGCCCATTTGTTGCTTTTCCATTTCGCCTTCAATTTCCTCCTTTGGAACCAATGCAGCTACGGAGTCCACAACGATTAAATCAACACCTCCTGAGCGAACTAGGTAGTCAACAATTTCAAGAGCTTGCTCGCCGTAATCGGGCTGGGACACAAGCAGGTCGTCAATATTAACACCCAAATTTTTGCCATAGCTTGGGTCAAATGCGTGTTCGGCATCAATAAAGGCACATTTGCCACCAGCCTTTTGAACCTGCGCAATTGCATGTATTGCCAAAGTTGTTTTACCGGAGGACTCGTGCCCGTAAATTTCAATGATTCTTCCAGTAGGAAACCCCCCGCCCAATGCTTTGTCAATGCTCATAGACCCGCTGCTAAAACGCTTCATAGCATCCGCCGAGGAGTTCATTGACATAATCGCCCCTTTTCCAAAGGCCTTTTCAATTGCTAAAATTGCGGCATCCACCGCCTTTTTTTTACCCTCATCAATTTTATTTTCAGCGGCTTTTTCAGCCTTATCAATTTTTGCAGCCATATAATTATAATAACAAATTTATAACATGTTTTTAAATTAATAAAATTATTTTGCAAGCTTTTTAAAAAATATATTATTTTTTGTGTAAAAATTTTCTAGATTTCACCCTTCGGGGGAATGAGGGGGTGAAACGAAAATGATAAAGAGGGGGAGGTGATACACCCGAGGTTGTCATTCCCGCGAAAGTGGGAATCCAGTTGACGATGCAATTTTAACAAGATTCCGTTTCGTAGCAAGGGACGACAGGGATAGATGGATTCCCGTCTACGCCGGAATAGCATGGGGAAGGGCGGGAATGACAGAGAAGGAAGATACCGCATTTATCTACCCCCTACCAACATTCATTGTGGTCTTTTGAAGCTCCTGATTTGCTTGTTGCAACTTACTAATAGCCTCTTGTTTTGTATTTGCTTGCCGACCTACTTGCTGACCTTGTCCTTCGGGGCCGTTAATTTTGCTTTCGTTATTTGACTCGGCAATCATCTCGCTTACATTAAGGTTGGAATTGGTTTGCTTGCTTTGTTGCTGATTATTTTGTGGAGTGTGCTGGGGGTCAATTGTAATTTGCATCTGCAGAACCTTATCTCCATTATTTGTGGTTTGTATAAAGTTGTTAATATCAATATTTTTTTGCCCGTCAAAATTTTGCTTAACGGTAGAATTTAATTGTGAAACAGATTGCGGGCGGCGAGAGTTTGTTTGTGGCACGGCTGATTTTGTGGCGGCCGCCTGCTTTGCCTCAATCGCNTGATTTGCTCCAACCACCTGCTTACCATTAATGTTGTTGGCATTTGTATCAGTAGAAACTTGTAATAGGTTGTTATTTAAAGCTTGCTTTTTTTGAATATTTTGCAATTTTTGCAATAACGAATCAATAGACTTAAACGGAAGTGTTAATAAATTGACAAGTTGTTGTAGCGTGCCACTTTTCGTTTGTAACCCCTGCGTTTTTGACCCCTGCGTTTGTTTTGTGTTTTTTGTTTCATCAACACCCTTTGCGGAGTTGTTTTTTTGTTTTGTAGCTTGCTTTTTTTCAACTTCTGCACGATCATCCGCCGCGGCTTTTAAATGTTTTACTAAGTGATGAAGTTGCGTGCCAACTTTGCTTAATGCCAACATAACATCCAAAACCTCGTGTTTATCGTGAAACTTATCGGCGTTTTTTAAAGTAAGAACTTCTATATTGAGAATTGAATTTTCAATATAATTTTCGGCAAGTATTAAATTTTTAACGCCATCGCCATTTTTAAATTTTGTTAAATTCATTGATAAAATAATTTTAAAACTAGGCACCCCATCATTGTTTTCTAGCTTTAATGCAAGATGCAAAAATTCGTTATTTAACAATGCAACAAGTTTGCTGTTAATAATATCGCCAATTACAATGTTTTCATTGTTAACGCATTCACTATATTGCTCGTCGGTAATTGGCTCAATATTTACACCTTTAATATTTGCAATTTTGTTTATGTGTTCCTGCACAATTTGTTCATCGGGTCTGTATGAATACATTATTTTATCCATATCGTCTTTTGATATGCCCTTTATTGCCCGTGAGGCGCTATATATTATTGTGCTGTCTAAAACCTCCCCTTTGTTAACCATAAAATTAAAGTAATGTAAAAAAAGTTATTATTTCAATCAAAAATAACATTTAACATTATAGCAGTTTTTTGGGGGTGGGTCAAGAATTATTTTAAAAAAAATTTACAAGCCCGTAGCTAATAAGATAGGCAATGGAGATGGAAATATTATCATCAATTTTTATAAATAACTCCGCCAAGGCGCAAAATATAAGCATAAAAATAAACGATGGAATGGCAATATGCACACTAAGCAATATTAAAACTAAATAAACGGGAACTCCGCCCAGTAAAAAGCCGGCAAAGCCCTCAATTGTTTTGTTTGTGGAGAGTGTTTTGCGGCGACCAAAATTTTTGCCGATAAACGATGATAGAGTGTCGCAAAAAGCAATCATTAAAAGGGGCGGGGTGTATATTTGTGGAGAAGCATAAAAAAACGAAACAAGCACCAAGCACGAAATGGCAATCCACACGCCTCCACTAATTTTTTTTGTTCCGCTTAGCTCGCTATTGCGATAAAAAACCTTTTGCAGGGCAGAATGTTTTAGTGCAAATCGCAACACAAAATCTCCCCCGATAATTACAAAACAAAAAATAAAATTTATCAGCCTTGCCGTGCCAAAGTTGTTTTGGCAAAAAACCAACAAAACAGGGTAGGCTGCAAATAAGAGATGTAATAATTTGCGGTTAATTTCGGGGTTTTTAAATGTTTTCATAGTATTTTGATAAATATTAAGATGGCAAAATAGATAATTACAGCTCCGGCAAAATAGTTAAAAACATTTATGTATTTTAATATTTTGTCTCTAAACAAATTAAATAGCAGGGCGATGAAAAAAATAATGAGAAAGCTAGCAAACATCATGTAAATTGCGGCTAGTATGTAAAACAAATCTCCAGCATTTTCGTTAAAATAAAAGGAAATAATTGTGGAATAAAAAATAGCAGAAGCAGGATTTACAATTGTTATGTAAAATCCGTTTAAAAATGCATTGTTAAATTTTACTTTTTGCACAAGCACATTGCTTTGCGTAATTTTAGTGGGCTTTATGATTGTCATTAAGCCTAGATACATTAAATAAGCGGAGGAAAGGCAGTAAAAAATATTAGTCAAAAGCTTGTTTGCAAAAAAAATATTTACAACCCCAAGTCCCCCCAGTAAAATAAAAATTGCATCGGCAAGAGCCACTCCCAAAGCAAAGTTTTTTGCCGTATTTTTGCCATTTTTAATTACATTTTGTAGCGTGCCAATAATGCACGGCCCCGGGCTTATAATACCCACAAAATGCACCAATGCAATTAGCAAAAATTTTTCTAACACAGCCAAATTAATAATTTGTTTTAATTAAAACAAAAATGATAAAAAGCCATAAAAAAAATCTTTTTTTTATTTTATGCGGCATTTTTTATAAAATTTGCTGTATAATATTATAAAAATGCTTGATTTTAAAAATGTTGCATTTATAAAATAATCATTAGTGTTGAATTTTTAAAAAAATAATTTATTTTTATTGGTTATGTCTGTTAATGAGGGGGTTGCGAATAATATGATGAGCAGGGGCAGGAGCGCAAAAAAAAAGTTTTTGCATGCAATTACATCCGAAAAAATTGCGATTGACCTTGGAACCGCAAATACAATTATCTACAAAGCCGAAGAAGGCATAGTGCTAGACCAACCATCAATTGTTGCCGTAAAAAACGATATGGGAGTTTTAATGCCAATTGCCTTTGGCGATGATGCAAAACTTATGCTAGGACGGACCCCAATTAACATTATGGCCATTCGCCCTCTAAAAGACGGCGTAATTGCCGATTTTAAAGTTGCCGAAGCAATGATAAAATATTTTATGTCGCAGGTTATTAAAAGCAACAAACTTTTTGGTATGTTTTTAAAGCCTTCAGTTATTATTTGTGTGCCATCAACTTCCACTTCTGTTGAGCGAAGAGCCATTCAGGATGCTGCCGAAAGTGCCGGCGTTAAGGAATGTTTTTTAATTGAGGAGCCAATGGCCGCTGCAATTGGGGCCGGGCTTAGTGTTACGGAGCCATCTGGCTCTATGGTTGTTGATATTGGTGGAGGCACAACCGAAATTGCCGTTATTTCTCTTGGTGGGGTGGTTTATGGAAACTCTCTTCGTATTGGTGGCGATAAAATGGACGATGCAATTGTTAGCTACATTAAAAAAACGCACAATTTGCTAATTGGCGATTATACCGCAGAAAAAATTAAAAAGGACATTGGCTGTGCAATGCCCGATGCCACAAGCGACGATAAAAAAATTAAAATTAGGGGCCGTGGCCTTGTTGACGGAATTCCTAAGGAAATTACCATTACACAAACCGATGTTGCAAACGCTTTGGCCGAGTGCGTGCAAAAAATGATTGAGGCAATTAAAGTTGCGCTTGAAGCAACCCCCCCTGAGCTTTCCTCCGATATTGTAGAAAAAGGCATAATGCTAACCGGCGGTGGTGCATTGCTTCGCAATTTGGATGTTGCAATTTCTAATGCATCCCAGCTAAAAGTTACAATTGCCGAAAACCCATTGCAATGCGTTGCCCGTGGTAGCGGCTTTGTGCTTGAAAATATTGAGCGATACAGCCTCATTGTTTTCCGTCAGGATTAGCCCTTCCTCCCACTTTACTACTGGATTGCCCTCATTGCTATTTCACCACCTTAACTTTGTAGTTTCCGCGCTCTTTGTTTGTCATTCCCTCTAGGGCAGGAATCGATTCTCTTTCAAAACAAACACAGAATTTACCTTTTTTCTTTTTCCCCCTCCAGCCCCCCCTTTAAGGGGATGGGGTTTTGTTACAATCGCTTAACCTCGTCACTCTTAAAAAAATAGCGGGAGGAAGGCAGGCGAAGCCAAAATATTTTTTTAAAACATTTGATGAGACGAAGCGACTTTACCCCCCAAAACTTCCAAGACGTTTTATACACCTCTATAAAAAGAGATGCAGTAAAAAGCAGTTTTTAGGAGAGGTCTTTTACCTTAGGCAATTTTTACACAAATACTTCTGAGTCCCTCTTTTTGATTGAACCTCGCACTCTGAGCCCCTCTTTTTGATTGAACCTCGCACTTTTTTGCCTCTCCCGACCCACACTTCGGGCAACAATCAATAACCCACATAAAAACCATTAAACAATAAAAAACCCAAATTAATCACCCCAAACAACAAAACAATTAATTATTATTAAGAGGTATTTTTAGGCGGTGCCGTTGGTAGATGAGTAATTATCCAAATTATAAAACAAACTTCTTTTTTATCTATTGTTTTTTGAAAATTGTCAAAAATTTATCAAAAACACCATCAATTTGCCTTGCATTATAACCCATGCAATTGTAAAATTCAATATTATTTTGGGTTGTTTTGTTTTTGCAGTGTAAATAACCCTCAAAGCAAGGGGAGCAAGGGATGATGGAGTTTATGGGATGGAAGAAATTTTTATCAAATTGTTTGTAAGATGTATCATTATTAAAACCCAAAATTGAAATATTGTGTATTTTGCAGGCTACACAAACCCACATAAATCCGCTATCGTTTGTAATGGCCAGCGAGAGGGCTTTTGTGTGAGATATATCCTCAATTAAATTTTGCTTATTAATAAAATTAGCGTAATGTATGCCTTCGGCCAGACCTAATATTTTACATTCTGCCTCAAAAATATTATATAATATTTGATTTATTTTATTCGATCCGTAAATATGAACCAAAATGCTGTCGCCAAACTCGTTTTTTACTTTTAACAAAAGCTGAGCCCAGTTTTTTGGATGCCACGATTTAGATGTAGAACTTGCCCCAATAAAAAAACCAATTGTTGGTTTTTCAAATGTTTGCGCCTCAATAAAATTAAAGTTTTGGTAAGCGCTTGCAGTTTCTAGAAGTAGGTTTTCAGCTGCGTATATTTCCTCAAAGCTATAAACAATTTGCTTGTAATATAATTTGGTAATAATTTTGGCGGTTTTTCGCTGTCTGCTTGAAATACTCACAAAATATTGATATTTTTGCAAGTTTAAAAACCCTCCTAATAAAAACAAATATACAAAATTAAACAAACGCAAAAAAATTGTGAGGGCATTAACTTTTATGTTAAAAAGTGAGTAAAATTTTACAGGTGAAATAATTAAATTATGTAAAAATTTGCTACTGCCGCGAGATATGAAATCAAATTCTACCCCAATATTTTTTTGCAAAAAAGTTGCCTTTAAGTTGTTAATGTGCGATGAAAGCATGATTAAATCGCCCAGAGCATAAAGCGAAGCATTTAAAACGCAAATTTTTATTTTTTTCATTTTTACTTTACTAGCTTAATTAACAAAAAATAAATACTAACACCCATAATTGACAATCAATTGCACGAAACCCAATTTGTTGTTGGTAGGTAGGACCAAAAACTAAAAATCCTTGGGGATGATGGAGAAGTTTTCATTTTCGTAGACAACCATAAGTTTGCCTTTTTTTATGTCTAGGGCGTCCTTGCCAAAAATTTCGTATCGCCAGCCCTCAACACATTTTACTTTTGGGCTGGAGGAATTGGCAATAATTGCAAGCTCGTGATTGTTGGCAATTAGCTGAGGCGAAATTTTATATTGCTCGGCCTTAATGCGAAGCAAAATTTTAAACATATCGGCCAGTGGAATGTATTTTGAGGAAAGCTCGTCAACATGGCTTTCAATATCGGTTTTTTCAAGAATAATTTTTTGTGCAGCGGTAATACAAGAAAGCAATCGCTTAGAATGATTTGGCTTTAAAATTGCCTTATTTAGATTTTTTATTTCGCAAAGCTCCTCGTAGCAAGTTGGGTTTCGCTCGGATACATCAAGTAGGGTGGAGTCGGTCATTAGAATGTCCTTATGTATATTAAGGCGTTTGGCGGTATATTCCCTCCACTCAGCAATTTTTTTAATACGGCGAATAACATCAAGCTTTGTGGTGTAAAATTTAACTTTTGTCCAAGCATCCTCAATGTTTTTGGTGTATAGCTCCTCGTTTAGCATTTCGCCAACAATTTCATCGTGTATGTGAAGCCTGTTGAAGGTTGTAATTTCCTTGTGAATAAAGGTGTATAAATCCTCAAGATGGATGGCATTTAAAATGGATCTATCAATTGCACGGGGAATAAGGGGGCGAGTTTTAAACGAAACTTTAATTGGGTCTTTTATTTTGTAGTTTTTACCCAAAACTTTAATAAGCATTTGGCGGTATTGAAATTTTTTATCAATACCGCATAGCATTCCTGCGGTTGTAATATCAAAGATATTTTTAGGTATTTGTCTGTATCGTTGATATACCGCGGACAAGAATTTTTCTGCATTATAAACAACTTTTTGAATTTTATCATACATGATAAAATTTTTAATGGCATCGTCGTCAATTTCTCCACTCATCATGTCAATAACAAAATACTTAGAACCAGAAGCAATTTGCATTGTGGCAAGTTTGTCGTTATAGCTGCTTTCCTTTTGAAACTCAAATGCAATGAAAACTCTTTCAGCGTTTAAAAAGCTGTCCAGTGCGTTGTGAAGTGTGGAGTTGCTATCAACCAAAACATTTGGAAACTGCGACTGGTATTGATCGTGATGATGCAAATTTGTATATTTTATATTTAAATGCGGATTGCCCTGAGTATAAGGCTTATTTTTATTAAAAACAGACCCCTTCGTGTTCGACTGAAACTCGTTATTAAAATTAAACATAAAACCTATAATTACAAAATAACTTACAAACAAAACTACCAAATATTTTTAAAATAATCCTTCGCTTACAATAACAATTATATATACTTATTTTATTGTTATTCAAGATAAAAAGACAATTTCACCTAAAACATTATATGTGTTATTTTATATTTCAACTATAAGTTGTATTTTTTTATAAAAAACATTTTTTTTAAAACAAAAAGTGTGTTGTATTGCCCGTTGTATTGTGTTTTTATTGATGCAAACAACAAAATACAAAAAATAACAATTATAACCTTGATTTTTGTGTTAAGTGTGTTTATAAATAAAAATGTTATCTTTATTTAAAGTTTATGATGGATCTTGTTAAAAATATTACAAAAAATAGGAGCAATTTGTTTATTGCAATTGGGGTTGTGTTGTTGGGGGTTTTTCAAACCTTTTTTACAATTAACGAAAAGCAAACCGCAATAGTGATACAATTTGGAAAAGTGCGAAGAGTGATCAGCGGGGCAGGGCTTAATGTAAAGGTGCCATTTTTGCAAAGCATTATAAAATTTGATGTGCGTATACTAGATTTTGACGGCAACACAAGCGAAGTTATAGCATCTGACCAACGCAGATTACTAGTGGACGCCTTTGCAAAATACAAAATTATTGACCCAGTAAAAGTTTTTGAAACCTCTCGCAACGAAAGAGGGGTGGAGGCAAGGCTTGAGTCCATCCTAGATTCCACCATTCGGCAGGTTCTAGGTGGTATTACTCTGCAGGACATGCTAACAAACAAAAGGGAGGAGGTGATGGAAACAATACAACATATTGCAAATACTCAGGCTCAAAATTTTGGCATTGAAATTGTTGATGTTCGCATTAAACGCACCGATTTGCCTCTTGAAAACAGCGAGGCAATTTACAAACGGATGAAAAGTGAGCGAGAAAAAGAAGCCCGCGAATACAGAGCTGAAGGCGAGGGAGAATATGCAAAAATTTTGGCAACCGCCGACCGAATTTATCAAGAAACCATTGCAAATGCAAACAAAAAAGCCGAAATTACAAAAGGCGAGGCGGATTCCAAGGCTATTGCAATTTTTGCCAAAGCTTACGGCGTTGATGAGGATTTTTTTAGTTTTTATAGCACAATACAATCTCACAAAGAAAACACAAAGGACAAAAAAATTATTGTCGATTTTAGCAATCAATACTTTAAATATCTAAATTCTAGCTCATCTATTTCAAATTCTGGCGGTGCAAAAAAATAATAAACAAACAAGCGGAAAAACTTGGGGAATGGGGGGTTCTTCAAAGCAATTTAAAGTATCTAAAATTCCATCATCTAACATAAACCAAAGGGGCAGGCCCGAAATACTTGATAAAAAATTTAGTAAAAAGGCGGTTGATAAATCTTCCAACAATATTATCCCTAAAAAGAGTCTTGGGCAAAATTTTTTAACAAATGCCGATATTTGCGAAAAAATTGTAGCCCTGCCAAATTTAATTGAAGGGGATTTAGTGTGCGAAATTGGCCCCGGTCAAATGGCTCTTACAAATTTTTTGTTGCAAAAAACCCAAAATTTAATAATTATTGAAAAGGATATTGAGTGTTATAATTTGGTTTTAGCTCATTTTACTGCAAGCAACTATGTTGTTAGACTTCAAGAAGCTTTTGTTTGTGCTACAAAAAATAATCAAAACATTTTACTTTTAAATGCCGATGCCCTGCAAATTGATGTTCAAAATATTATTGCAACTTTTAACGCCTCCTTTAACACATCTTTTAAGGAATTAAAAATTGTGGCAAATTTGCCCTACAACATTGCAACTTTGCTGGTTTATAAATGGTGCGAGCTTGATTTGCCATTTTTGCAGTCTCTAACAATTATGATTCAAAAAGAAGTTGCCGAGCGAATAACTGCAAAAACTAACACAAAAAGCTACGGAAAACTCTCGGTTTTGTGCCAGCTATTGTTTGCCTGCAAAATGGCATTTGATGTTTCCGCGGCAAATTTTTACCCCGCACCCAAAGTAACTTCATCTTTAATTGTAATGCAAAAAAATGCGGATAGCATTTTAAAATTTGATAATGTAATACCCTTCGCCAAATTTTTAACAATTGCCTTCGCCAAAAAACGCAAAACACTAAGCAATGTTTTCAAAGGCACAAACATAAACATCAACCCATCCCTTGCTCAAAAACGCATTGAAGACCTCCACCCAACCCAAATTTTACAAATGTTTGTTGGTTAGTCGGTTGCCGCCCCTACACCCTTTCAAACAAAATTTGCGGTTGGTTTATTTTTTGGCTGTGGCTAATTGCCCTACCCCCAAAGACTTCAAATACTTTCTGCACAGAATCGGGAATAAACGCCTCAAGGCAAGTAGCAATTTGCAAAATATTTTCGCAAAGGGTGTAAATAACATCCCCAGCTTGCTGTTTGCCATCTTCACCTTGCTTTATAAGTTTCCACGGGGCAGATTTATCGATAAATTCGTTAGCCGTGGAGCAGTATTTTATAATTTCGCCAATTGCTTTATCGTAAGCAAATTGGGTCATAAATGGGGTGATTTTTTCAAACAAATTATCAGTTTCCATTTCAGTGGAGGGTTTTGGGATGTATCCATCAAAATTTTTGGCAACAATTGTAAGGGTTCTTTGCACTAAATTGCCAAAATTGTTCACAAGGTCGGCATTTGTTTTTGCTATAAAATCGGCCTCGCTAAAATTGCCATCATTGCCAAATGGGTTTGTTGCAAACAAAAAGTAGCGAAATTTATCCAGCCCGTATTTTTCCATTACTTCGTTTGGGTCCACAACATTGCCTAGAGATTTTGACATCTTTTCCCCGTCCTTCGTCCACCAGCCGTGAGCGAAAATTGTATCGGGAACTTTGGCGAATATTTCCTCACTTGTTGCATTGGCAAGGGAATCTTCGTTATAAAACGACCCTAGCAAAAATGCGGGCCAGTAGACGGCGTGAAAACGCAAAATATCCTTACCTACAAAATGGATGCGATTTTTGCAATTAACCCAAAATTTATTGTAATTATCCGCCCCCTCGTAGCCAAGTATTGAAATATAGTTTGTAAGGGCATCTAGCCATACATAAATAACATGCTTCTCGTTGTTTGGCACGCCCACGCCCCAGTTAAAGTTGGTGCGAGAAATACACAAATCGCTCAAGCCCCCACGCACAAAGCTTAACACTTCATTTAGGCGTGTTTTTGGTAGAACAAAATTTGTTTTTTCAAGGTAGATCTTCTCCAAAATAGCCCCAAATTTGCTAAGCTTAAAAAAATAACATTCCTCGCTTTTCCATTCTACCTCGGCTCCTGTGGGGGCCTTGCCGTTTATAAGTTCTTTTTCGTCGTAAAATGCCTCATCGCGAATTGCATACCAGCCTTCGTATTTGCCTTTGTATATCCAGCCGTTGTTAAATAACTTTGTCCACAATTTTTGCACTTGGGTTTTGTGGCGGTCTTGCGTTGTGCGAATAAAATCGTTATTGCAAATGTTTAACTTTTCGCCCAAAGCCTGAAAATGTGAGGAAAATTCGTCACAAAGTGCCTGCGGGGTTTTGTTTGTGTCTCTCGCGGTTTTTTCAATTTTTTGCCCAAATTCATCCGTTCCAGTTGCAAAAAAAACTTCATCCCCGCACATTTTTGCCCATCTGGCTGCAATATCGCAAGCAAGCGAGGTATAAGCATGCCCAATATGCGGCTGTGCGTTAACATAGTAAATTGGACTTGTAATATAAGTGGTTTTTGCATTATTTTTTTTGTTTTTCATTTTTTCGTTTTTCATAAAAAGTAAAATTTATCTTGAAAAGATATTTTTTTGTTTTAGTTAATTTACAAGTTTTTTTGTAAAATAATTAATATGAACACAACGAAGGGAATAATTTTAAATATTGCCATTAGCTTAGGTTTTTTAAGTTTGCTTGCCATATCGTATTTTTTGCATCTTTCAAACTCAAAGCAAAACGACACCCTCAAACAACAAATAACCGATAACAAAATACAATTTGCCATTTTGCAAAACAAAATTGAAAGCGTGGTGCAAATTGATAAAATTCAGCAAGAGGGCTACGAGATGCTTTTAAAATCCTCGGTTGAAAATTTAAACGGCAAAATTGAAAATTTGCAGCAAAATCTTAAAAAAAGCACGATAAATTCTAACTCAGCAACGGAGCGACGCCTACTTTTGGTTTTTGCAATGATAAACCAAATTCAAAAAAAATCCTTTGAGGGTCAGGAAATTAGGCAGGATGTAAAAAATTTGCTATCAATTACATTGTTTGACGAAAATCTTAACAATATTGCAAAAAATTTGAAGGATATCTATCAAATAAAAACACGCACCGAAATTGTTGAGGACTACATAAAAATTGCCCGCAGGCTTTCGCAAAGTTATTATAAATCTAAAAATCGCTACATTGTTGCATTTTTTGCAAAGCACTTTTATTTAACAAATACAAATAGCAGATTTTACAAAATAGATACTCTAATTAATCAGGGCGATTTTGAAGCCGCCATTAAGGAGTTAAAATTTGTCAATCAAAACCTAAGCTGCGAGGACGCCGCCCAATACATCAAAACCCTAGAGGACTACACAGCAGTTAACCAAACCATGCAGGACATTCAAAGCTACATAATTACACAATTTAATTATTAATGTAATTTGTTATAACGGATGTGATAATTGATACCCACTGCCACCTTGACTACTTTGAAAGCGAAATTCAAGACCAAATTATTACAAATGCTCTTGAAAGTGGGGTTGAAAAAATGATTACAATTTCTACAAAAGTTAGTGAATTTAACAAACTTATTGCAATTACAAGCAAAAACCCCAATATTTTTTGTAGCATTGGCAACCATCCTGAAAATGTGGATGAGGAACAAAGTTTAAATATTAATGAGCTTTATGCGGTTTGCAAAAATAATTCTAAAATTGTTGCCATTGGCGAAACAGGACTTGATTACTACCACAAGCAAAATAACAAGCAAAAACAAATAACTGAATTTGAAAAACATATTGAGCTTGCAAAAATGCTAAATTTGGCAATTGTTGTGCATGCGCGGGATGCTTGGGACGACATTTTTAACGTAATAAAAAGCAGTAAAGTAAGTGGCAACAAATTTATTATGCATTGTTTTACTGGATCTCAAAAGCAAGTTGAGGTGCTAAACGAGCTAGATTGCTACATTTCAATATCTGGCATTGTAACCTTTAAAAATGCCGCCGAGCTACAACGGGCTGTGCCACTGATAAAAAAAGACCGCATAATTGTTGAAACCGATAGCCCTTTTTTAGCACCAATGCCCCATCGTGGCAAGCAAAATCAACCACTTTTTGTAAAACATGTTTTGCAAAAAGTTTGCGAACTCTGTGAAGCCGATATTTCGGCGCAAATTCACCAAAACAGCCTGAGAGCCTTTGGTCTTGCTGCTTAGTTTGATTGGAGGGGAATTGCTAATCAAACAAATCGCAGGATACATATCGCTCGCAAAAGTCGCAGGCTATGAAGCAGATGGTTTTGTTTGAGTGCTTTTTGGCGGTTTCAAAGGCGGCGAAGGCATTTGCCCCGCTTGAAATTCCGCAAGATATTGCAGCTTTTACCGAGAGCAATTTTGCCGTTGCGTAGGCAGATTCCTTGGAAACCCCAAATATTTCATCAATATATTGACTCTTAAAGTTGCCCGGCACAAAGTTTGGCCCAATGCCTTGCAGGGCATGTGGGCTAAATTTATCTCCGCCGGATAAAATATTGTTTTCAATTGGCTCTACGGCTATTGTGTGTAAAGTTTTGTTTTGCTTCATGTAGCTAGAAACCCCGCTTATGCAGCCACCGGTGCCAAGCCTGTAACGAAAATATCTATTTTGCACTCGGTTTGGGAAAATATTTCCTTTGCCGTTGTGCTTTGATGCGCTAAAAAATTTGCCTCATTTTCGTATTGATTTAGCACCACCGAATTTTCAGTTTCTTTTTGCAGCTCGTAGGCTTTGTTAATTGCCACAGTAAAACCAAGCTCTTTTTGTGTTAAAACATAATTTGCCCCTAGATGCTTAATTAATTTTCGGCCGCTCAATGCTCATCGCCTCCGACATTGTAAGTATAAGCCTATACCCCTTAATGGCACATACAAATGCAAGGGAGATTCCCATATTTTCGCTGGTTAGCTCTATAATTGTTGTATGTTTGTTGATTAGCCCTTGTTCTTCGGCGGCGGCTATCATTGCCACGGCAACTCTATCTTTTAGTGAGTGGGTTGGGTTAAAGTATTCAAGCTTTGCAACAATTGTGTTGTTGACTAATGCAGAGGTTGTTATAGATGAAGTTGTAGCCGTCCATAACGCTGCCGGTGGATTTGCGAAATACATCCTTATCGAAGGATTTGCCGTCAAGCGACCAAAGGCGGCAGGAGTCGGGGCTTATTTCATCGGCGAGTATTATGTTGCCATCAATATCAAGGCCAAATTCAATTTTAAAATCAATAAGGGTGAGGTTAATTTTTTTAAATTCCTTTTGTAAAACAGCATTAACTTTTAATGCAATTTGAGATATATACTCAATTTGTTTTCGGTTTGCAAGTTGCATTGCCACAATTTGCCCCTCGCTAATTGCTGGGTCGCCAAGGGAGTCGTCCTTGTAGGAGAACTCAACGCATGGCTCTTCAAATTTTACGCCATTTTCAATGGCAAATCGCTTACAAAAAGACCCAGAGGCAATGTTGCGAACAATTACCTCAAGCGGAATAATTTTTACCACCTTAACAAGTTGCTCCCGATTGTTTAGCTGTTGCAAAAAGTGATTTTCCACCCCGTTTTTTGCCAAAACCTGCATTAAATAAGTGCAAATGCCACAATTTACCACCCCTTTGTTTTCAATAATTTCGTGCCTTAGGCCATTGCCTGCGGTTATGTCGTCCTTAAAATGCTGAATAACAAAGTTTTCGTTCTCGGTTGAGTAAACATCCTTCGCCTTGCCCTTGTAGAGCAACTTGTGTTTTTGTAGGTTCATAAATAAATTATATAACGCGTTCTTTTATATGTTCAGGGGCAGCTCCAACACCAACAATGTGTTGATGCTTATCGATATTTTCTTTTTGTTTTTCAATAAGATTTGAAGCAGCTGACTTTCCTAAGTTTTTATGGGCGCAGCACGAACATCCATCTCCGTGTTTCTCTTGTTGGTGTGGCACAGCTTTTTGTTCTGGAGCCTTGTTTAGATCTTTTTTGTGTTGTTCTAGTTTTTGCTGGTCATTTACCGTTGCTTTTACTGTATTTGCCACTACCTTTTCGGCAATTTTTGTATAGGCTTCAACTGCTTGCGTTGCCCCAATAATGGCACTTACAACTAAACTTGTAATAATGGTTACAACATCAAAATTAGCAAAGGAATTTTTGTTTGCAGAAGTGGGTGCGGCATTAAGCAAAAAATCATCGCCAATATCATCGTCGTCCAACATGGCGGCATTTTGCTTGTTTGTTATTGAGGCAAGAAGGTTTGTTATTTGATCCATTGGTATTGACTTAATTGGTTTATTTGCCTCGTGCAAATGGTTGCGTGCATTTTGTAAGCTGGCATTTTGCGTTAGGGCAATGTTGCCTAGCTGGTTAATGGCATTGATAGAATTTTGCGGCATTTTTAAGCTTTGTAAAATTTGAGCCAAATTTTGCAAAACAAGTGGATTGCTTTTAATTAGCATATCCAATCTTAAAATAATTTTGGACATTAAAGCGGCCAAAAAACCGGTCATTTGACCCATCATTTGCAATTGGCTTTGCTGCAAATTTTGTTGCATTTTATTTTGTAGCTGCGCCAAATGCGCCAAAATTTGAATGTATTTTTCAATTTTTTCCTTTTCGTTGTTTTGTGGATTGTTTTGCATTTCGTTTTCCTGATCCTTAGTATTTTCATCCAAAAGCTCGGCGAGAATTTCCTCAATTTCGCCGTCCTGCAGGTTGGCATCCTGCAAAATTTCGGCAAAATTTGCAAGAACATCCTTCGTTAAGCCAAAGGCATCGTTTTCAATGGTGTTAATTATTTGTTTTAAAATGTCGCTCATTGAGCGAAATATTTGAGTAAAATTTGCTGCTTGATGTTTTATTGTATTGGTAAGGTTTGGTCTTGGCATACAAGCAATAAAACAATTTATTATACAAAAATATATATTAGACCTCCCTATAACCAACTTTTTACTTCATACTTTATCTTAAAAATATCTTAAAAATCTTTCTTCGCCTTGCCAGTTTTATAAGTATAAAGTCGCCTCGGGTCATAAAAATATTTTAAATTTTGTAAAAAATAGGTTTTAGGGATGTCTATTATATTTTGTTTTATTTTGCAACTAAAATGCAAGATATTTTTGTGGATGACATCTGCTTGCCATCGCTAAGCTTTAAATTTATTAAATCTTCGCAGCTTTGTTTAATTTTTTCAAGCAATTGTTGGGTTATGTCAACATGTTCGCGCTCACGACCCTTCATTTTTATTGAAATTAACACCTTTGAGCCCTCAGTTAAAAATGCCCTTACTTTTTTAATTTTAATTTCAAAATCCTCCTTTCCAATTGAAGGATTAAAACGCATTTCCTTAGTTTCGGCAGGTTTTTTTGCCGCTGAGGATTTGGTTTTTTGTGAATTATACAAAAATTTGCCGTAGTTCATTATTTTGCAAACCGAAACGCCTTCCTTGCAGCTAAATTCTACAAGGTCAAGCTCCTGTGCCTCAGCTTTTTCAATAGCTTCTTTGAAGGAAACGCGGCTGATTGCTCCGGTTTCAATATCAATCAGGTCAATCGCATTGGATTGAATTTGGTCGTTTAATTTGTGCTTCACAAATATTTAATTATAATTATATAATATTTTTAACTATTGCAATTATAAAACACATCATCCTTATTTTCAAGAAAAAAATCAAGAAAAAAAATTATTTTAAAAAATGCTTGAAAATTAAAAAATAATAAGTTAAAAATAATACGATTAATGATAAATTTAGTTATAATATATGAAAACAAAACACGCTATTGATTTTGAAGCTACACAAATTAAGCACATTATATCCAAAAAAAAATTGCCAACAATTAAGCCGGGTATGCAAGTAAAGGTTATGTATAATATTGTGGACGATGGGGCAACTCGCTTGCAAGCCTACGAAGGTATTTGCATTTCGGTTACATATAGCGGCCTTGCTACAGCTATTTTGGTTCGTAAAATGAGTGCCGGCAAATTTGGCGTGGAAAGAGTTTTCAAAATCTACTCCCCGCTTGTTGCTTCCATTGAAGTTATTCGCCAAGGTTTTGTTCGCCGTGCAAAACTTTACTATTTACGCGATCGTGTTGGTAAAAATGCAAAATTGCAGGAGGATTTCTCCGCCCTTGCAAAAATTAGAAGCGAAGCTGAAAGCAACTAATTAGCCCACTAAATAGAAGCTAAATTAATTTGTCATTTTTCTCGTTTTTGGTAGTAATGTTGGGTAATGTTAATAAGGTTTTAGCTTTAAAATATCGCCCATTAACTTTTTCGGCCCTTGTGGGGCAGGATTTTCTTGTTAAAACACTATCAAATGCAATTGAATTTTCCCGCATTCATCACGCATATTTGCTTAGCGGAACCCGCGGAATTGGCAAAACCACAACTGCAAGAATCATTGCCAAGGCACTAAATTGCATCAATGCCCCTACGGCAAATCCTTGCGGCATTTGCGAGCATTGCGTTGATATTGCAAAAGGGTCTCACCCTGATGTATTTGAATTTGACGCCGCCAGCAACACCGGTATTGACGATGTAAAAAAATTGCTGGAGGGCATTGTTTACGAGCCTATTCGCGGCAAAAAAAAAGTGTATATTATAGATGAGGTTCATATGCTATCTGAAAAGGCATTTAACTCACTTTTAAAAACTCTTGAAGAGCCGCCAGAAAATGTAATTTTTATTTTTGCAACAACCGAGCGAAACGAGGTTCCCATTACTATTTTATCTCGCTGCCAAAAGTTTTTTTTGAAAAACCTTTCACCACAGCAGCTTTTTGAGCATCTTTGCAACATTTGTAAAAGCGAGGGGATTAATTTTGAGGATGGGGCTTTAAAAATTATCTCCCAAAAGGCAGATGGCTCCGTGCGAGACAGCCTTTCAATACTTGACCAAGTTATTATAGCTAGCGACAAAAACAACGAGGGCAAAATTTTTATTAAAACCCAATCTGTTATTGAAACAATAAATGTTTTTAACAAGGCACAAGCAATTGAGCTTTTGCAAAACATTACTTGCAACAATGTTTTGCAGGCTATGCAGCAAATTAATGCCATTTTGCTAAATGGTTTTAGCGAAGTTGAAGTTATAACTCAGCTAATGGAAGTGGTTAACGATTGCCTAAAACAAAAAAATGGGCTACAAACCACGCAGGAATATCAAAATGTAATTGATAATTTAAGTCAAAAAAACTCCACTCCCGCGCTTATGGGGCTTTGGCAGGTGTGCTTAAAATCTCTGCGAGATTTTAACCTACCCGGTAGTGCAAAAACTAAGCTTGAGGTGTTAATTATAAAAATGTGCCACTGCACCACACTTCCATCCCCCGCCGAACTTATTGAACGCCTAAAGGACGAAGGCCTAAATGCCATCCTCTCTCAAACCTCTGCAAGCCTTGCTTAGCCTCCACTATCAAATAGTTCATAAAATCTATTTTATTAAACCCATTCCAAAACTATCCTAAACCCCTAATTTTATTGATATATTAACCCCTTGCACAACCCCGTTTTATTCAAATAAAATAAGAGATTTTGCAAGGGGGTCTAATGTTCTCATTTTTAGTGCGAACTGCCTTTATTAAGTAAAGTTTGCTGCTTGCCTGCAAAATTTCTAAAAATATTTTTCACAAAGTGAGCGTTAGGAGAGGTCTTTTATATCATCTGTTTTTCTTTGTCCAGTCCCCAATAAAAAACAATATTTTATTGACATTAAAAAAAAATTAATTTATAGTTACAGCTTATAATTTTATTAAATAATTAGTTTTTTTAGTTTAAAATTTTTGGCATGAAGCTGGCGATAAAGTTTTTTAGTAAAGTGTTGCCATTGGTGTGTTTTAATTGTTTTTTCATCAACCATTCATTTGCAGATACCCATCAAACTGAGTAATTGCCTAGTGGCAGCGAAGGTGAAGTCGCAACGCCAATTTCTTCAACCGATATTAAAGCTGGCGGAAGCGTAAAAACCAATTAATTTGTTTCTTTTGTTTTTAACAAAAAGTTTTTGACATAGAATTAAAACAGCAATACGCCGGAACGGATGTTAAAACCTCGCTTACCGATAAATACTGACTTACAAATACCCATCAAGAAAGTGGTTGCGATCAAGTTGGATGGTGTAGTCAATACTTTTTTGCTGGTGACAAACTTGGCATGACAAACTCTCCACGAGTTGGTTTTGAGCAAAATTCATCTGGAGCTATTATCAACGAAGGCACATTTACAAACCCAGAACACTTTACCGAAAACGGAGAAAAAGGCAATGTAAATCTTTACTTTTTGCGTGCTAGCTCGGGCGCCGAATCCTCAATTGGCGTTAGTTACTATACCAATAGCAATAATCAGAACACATACACAGCTGACAAAATATCAGTATCCTTCTTCTCTCACTTCAATTTTATAACAATAAACACTCCATCCTCGGGCAAAATATCGCCTTCTGATGGCGCTTATATATTTGACACAATTATTAACGGTTTCCTAAATAACGACACAGACACTCAACAAGGTGAAGAGTCCGCTTGGATAATGCAAATTAGCAATGCCGATGCCCAAAATGTAAATATAATTGGAAACAAGGATGTTTTAGCTCATCTAAATTATGTAATGAACGATGTTAGAAATGAGGATAGAAACTACGACGAAAATTCAAGCTACATAAGTGCAAATTCTAATAGTGAAAACGGCTACATTAAAATGATAGCATCAATTGCCTCTACTTCGCGAGAAATGGATTTGGCAAATTCTTTATACTCAGTAAATGCAAACGATTTGGGTGTTTTTACACGAAATATTATTGACCAAGAAAACAAAAAAATAGCCTCAATTGATTTTATGGACATAAGAAACGCATCTTTTTCGCTCAAAAATTCCATTGGCTCATTTAATACAACCCTTGTCGCGCAAGGCGATGTCTACAACATGAGTCAAACTTACATTTTTCTAAATACATCGTTGCAACCGATATACCCTGGCAGCCAAATATTGCATCTGCTGGCATAAATGCCTTTGCCGAAACAATGAATATTACAAAAAATGGCATTGCTCAAAATGTATCGGCCGATTTATCAATCGCTCAGGCGGCTATCTCCCCTGATATTGCGGTTATAACAACAACCGCCGCAATAACCGATCAAGCAAATCAAAGCATTGTTAGAGAGGTAATAAATGGCGGCATTATGCTTCCAAGAAACTAATTTTGTAAAACATTAAATTTATAAACTTACCATGAAATTTTTTTATGTAATTTTTTTTGCTTTCTTTTTAACAAGCAAAACCCTTGCGAGCGAAGGCGCCGTTAGTGTGGTGGTGAAGCCTTCAAAATCTTACGCCTCATATTACAACGAAGCCATTAATTTGTTTAAGGCAAAAAATTACGAGGCCGTGCTAAGCATCTATTCAAACTGCGGCTCAATGTGTCAAACCGATCCTTTCTTTTTTTTGAGCAGACTGAGCTATCGTAACTTAGGAAATGTATCCAAATCAATTGAAATGCTTGCAAAAACAAAGGATTCCAAACCAGCAATGGACTACAAAAGGGCTGCGTCCTATTATTTTGCCGGGGAATACGAGCTTGCAAAGGATCTTTTGAAAAAAGTGTTGGCCTCAAATCAAAAAAACCTCAATCCAGCTGTAAGGGAGCAAAGTCAAACAATATTTAATATATCAAAAAAACTAACAAAACCAATTTCAGCAAGCGTTGGATATGGTATAGGTAGAGATAGTAATGTTAACTACTCCCCAAGTGCCTCTTCTGTAAGAATCTTCGGGTTTGACATACAGCTTGACAAACCCCAAAAGGACGACTTTCAGTTTTTTAGCGGCGATCTATCCTACAAAAAAAGAATCGGAAAAAGCAAATTTGGTATAATCGGCTCAAATAACATTTCCCTTTATAAATACGACACCATAACAACTAGAAACATGTTGCAATACAATGCAATTAACGGAATATACTACGGAACAAACAAAAAATAATATTAATATATCTCATGTTTATAGCTCACTTTATGTTGGGGATACAACATTTTTTAAGCAAAAATTTCTATCCACAAATGGTGCTGCCGTTGCAGTAAAATACACACTAAACGATAAGCTTTCATCAAACACTTCCTATTCGGCTTCCCATCGTGACTTTAAAATATCCCCAACTAGAAGCGGAAAAATGGAAAATATAAATCAAACATTTGACCCCGAATATTACAAGACTTACAAAATTGATATTTGGCGGTGGGTATAACATTTCTCACGCAAAAATACTCGCTTACGAAAACAAGTCCACCATTGCAAATGCAACTATTCTTTTGTTGCAAACTACACCTAATTTGAAACCAAATACGGCGACCAAGACCCAATCTACCAACAGCACAGAGCCGACAAAATGAATATCTACAACGCAATGATTAGATACAACTTTAAATTTATCAATTTTGGCATCTCCTATTCTCATATGAACAACTGTAGCACGGTAGAAGGCGTTAAGTTTAAGCAGACATACTAATTCACCACCGGCCTTCAATACTAACCCCCCCTAAATCCATTTTAATTTATATTTTTGATTCACATCTTGTCGTAATTTTTTGACTACAAGGTTCATTTACAATAGACCTCTATCGCAACTCTTTTTCATTAGACATCTTTCATAATCGTTTTTTACAAGATATTTTTTTACAACATTTTTATGAGCCGAAGCGACTTTATCCTTATAAACGAGTGAGGCGAGGAACAATTTGTGAAACAAAGATGAAATAAAAAGTGGGTTATGGGAGATGTCTATTCAAAATTTTCCTCAAATTTCGCTAAACATCCTTAATCCGCCACTCAAACTACTTAAAATTTTATTCATATA
>JGI12421J11937_10000158_pt1 | contig 24628 bp, 31 predicted proteins | sample LakErihyJuly2011_2_FD_11937 | JGI IMG/M metagenome (IMG submission 11937)
GGCATAACGCGTGCCAAAGCCATTTCCATTTAGTGATGCTGGTGCATTTCCGGCTCGCTCCCACTCGATCCAGTCAGAGTGTGGTGCAGCACCTTCGCATTGCGTGGATGAGGCACCAGTGCCCCACATGAAATCGTTAGGCCAAGTGCGCTTCACGCTTGCGAACCTAGCGTGTCAGGTGCTTGACGTATGTGAGCGCAGGAACGAGGTTTTCACCATCTGGGCAAGGTTCTGGAGTGCTACCCATATTGACGAAACCTGCTCGGCTTGCTGTTGCACGTGAAGCAACATTGGTTTCGGCAATGTGGGCGCTGAGGAACTTGACAGATGGGATAGTGAGTGCGAACTGCTCGACAAGATACAGAGCATGAACTGCGGCAGCACGTCGACGACCCCATGGTGCAATCCAATAACCGACATCGGCATCTCCCGTGTCGGGATCAATTGTGTGAATACTGACAACCCCAACCGCTTCGTTAGTTTCTTGTTGCTCAATCACCCAGCGATGGGCTTCGTTGATGGTGTTATCAATAAATCCGCGAGCATGTTCATGTTTGTAGGGACGGGGCACGACAGTCCAGCGTTGAATTTCGGCATCTTGGCAAGCACGCGTAATCCACTCGGCATCCATCGGCATCGGTTCTCGGATCTCGAAAGTTGCCACACTGAGATGCTATTTGAACCTTTGTATTATGTTTCATGCATGGACAAGAATAATTTGTCAGAGATCAAGGTGCGCACACGCTGGGGCGAGATGGACCAAAACGGCCACATGAGAAATGTGGCGTACTTGGATTTGTCGGCAAATTGCCGGATGGAATTCTTTGATGCCAACGGTTACACGTTGATGGATTTTTTTGGCGCAGGGTTTGGACCAATCGTGTTGAAGGATGAGATTGAGTACCGAGCCGAAGTGCGACTTGCCGAAGAGATCACCATCACAAATGAGTTGGCAGGTATGAACGAAGAGGGATCGCGGTTTATTTTCCGCAATCGCTTTGTGAGGGCAGATGGAAAACTTGCTGCAAGTGTGTCGAGCCTGGTGATGTTTCTTGATCTTGCGACTCGGAAAAAGATGGCTCCGCCAGAGAAATTGCTCAGTGCGATTTTGGCAATGAATAAAGCCGACGACTACACAGTCATCAAGTAATTAGGCATCTGCTGCAGCGAGGGCTGCTTCGAAAGCTTTTGCTCCAGCAACGAGAGATGCTCGCTCAGTTTCATTCAGCACCGAATACGGTGCGATGCAGAGCGCATCTGTGAGTTCTTCGGCTGTGACCATGCGAGCACGGGTCTCATCGTCAACATATGGATATTCGGATTCTGACCAGCCGAAATTTTTCATATCTTTGGGTCGTTTAATAAAATGTGCTTGAATTCCGCTCACACCACTTACGCGAACGGCAACTAGATGGGCACTACCTCGGTATTCGCGAAGCGATGCAGCAAGTTGCATAGCCCTGCCTGACAGATCATCAACGAGGGGGAGCGATTTGAATGCAGCGAAGAGCGCAAGACCATCAGGATCCATTGCATCAAATACTTTTTGCATGGCAGCAACGAATTCGGCAAGATTGGGGAGCGCTGAGAGTTTTTCTCTACCGGTAACCGCTGCACATTCGTAGTGCACCGACCCAATTGATCGGGCAGGGTGCTTGGCAATTGCGAGAGTCCAGGCCGCATTAATAATGATTGGGTTGAAGTAGCCAAATGCTGCAGCAACCACCGAGCCGTCGCAGTCGCCAAGTGCGCCACCTCTGCCGGCAACATAGAACTCCATACCCTTCAGGCCGAGTGACTTGCCGGTATCGATCGTGGATTGCGAAAAGTAGTACTTATAGGAGTTGTCATTAAATATTGGGCAAACAGTGCTGATGAGCTCTTCGTCGGTCATGTTTCGAGACTAATTCGTTAGCGTTACAGAAATGTCAGCCAAGGATATGTTCCCCCCAAATCCAGATTTGCCTCTTTTGCACACTCGTCGTTACGAAGTTCGAGCATTTCGGATGGCAGATGATCGCTTTATGTTGCGTGGAATTGTGTGCGACGAAAAGCCGGCTGGCGTCTATGTCTCCAACGATCCCGACCCGCTGTGGATGCACCTCATGGTTGTGGATCTGGAAATCACCTACCCAGCGTTTGTGATTGAGAAAGCATCAGTGGAGTTTAAGAATCATCCACATTTGGGATGCACCGATATCACTGATCACTACAAAAAACTTGAAGGTATGTCAATCAGTCGTGGCTTCAATGCAAAAGTAAAAGAGTTATTTGCCGGACCTCGTGGTTGCACGCATATTGGTGCATTGCTTTCGGCAATGGCGCCAGTAGCGATACAGACCGGTTGGTCGATGCGGGCTTTCGTGGTGACGAGTGATGCCGACCTCGATTCGTCGGTAGCAAAAGACCAGCGTGCTCGGCAGTTCTCGGGCACGATCAACACCTGTCACATGTGGGCAGAAGATGGTGACCTCGTTGCAACTGTGAAAGCAGGGGGAGAAATCGAGATGCCGTTATCGGTGTCAATACGACTTCGCGAACTAGGACGTAGCGAAGATGAGTGGGACAAATTTCGAGGCTAAACAGCAAGAAGGGCGACCCTTGCGGGTCGCCCTTCTATTTATCCATTTATCTCTTTATCAGCAGGTCGGGGGGTGACCCCGCAGAAATTACTTGGAGAAACTCCAAAGGCTTTCGGTGAGTGCCCAGCCGTAATCAGATTGTGAAGCGGCAATCGCGAAGATGAACAATGCGCCACCGGCCATCGAAATGTTCTTCATGAATCCGATCATCTCAGTTTGCTTGGCTGTTGCGTCTGTCTGTGTCCAGAAGTTGTGCATCTTGAGCGCCATGATGATAAGCAACGCTGCAAGAACAACAGCGCCAAGGTCGGCATAGACACCGAGGATGACAGAGAGTCCGCCAAGAACCATCAAGATTCCTGACAATGCATTTGCAAGCTTTGGTGCGGGCACTTTTTTGTATGCCGCGTAGCCAGCCATTGCTTCGGCTTTTGTGAAGTGATTGAGACCACTAGCTATAAACATGAAGGCGAACAGAATGCGCCCGATCAACATAACTGAATTCATTAATTGCTCCTTGTGTTAAGAACCTCATTGGTGAGGTAGTTGCGAGCACAACTATATCATAAAGGTAGTTGCGTGCGCAACTATCTGGGTATGCTTCCAATATGGCAAGTCCAAGGTGGCTGAATGACGCAGAGATGAAAGCTTGGCGAGGTTTCGTCACAACGTCTCCCGATCTGATGAATGCCATTGAGAGAGATTTGGGTGCTTTTGGTCTGGACGCGGGCGACTACCAGTTGCTTGCAATGTTGTCTGAAGCACCGGATCACAAACTGAAGATGTGTGATCTTGCCGATACGTTGCGGTTGTCCAGAAGTGGACTCACTCGTCGAATGGATGGTGTTGTGAAAGCCAAATATGTCGTGCGGATACAAGACAAGGATGATCGACGGGTTTCATTTGCTCATTTAACTCCGAGGGGTTTTGAATTTTTGAAGAAGATTGCGCCGTTGCATCTGAAAGATGTCCGGAGTCGCATGATCGACTTGCTGAATGAGTCAGAGATAAAGGCACTCGGTTCAGCATTCGCAAAAATCAATGCTCATCTGCGCACTACTGAGTAGACACTGCTAACTGGTAGTTTTGACGCATGGAAATTCGCAAATTTGTAACTACATGTGAAGATATTCAGGCCGAACTCGGCGAGCCAACTGGGCGCATTGTGCGCAAGGCGGTTTGCAGTGCGGTAATCACCAATCCGCTTGTCGGCAAACGACACAAGGATCTCACCATGCTTGAGCTCATGGGCGCAGAGATCTCTGGCCAACTTGCCGAGCGAGCACTCGCAGCGCTTGGAGTTGAGGCTGGGGAAGTAACTGCATACGGCAAAGCTGCCATCGTCGGCACAGCAGGTGAAATTGAGCATGCTGCAGCACTGATTCACCCAAGGTTTGGCGCTCCGGTACGGAAAGTAGTTGTTCAGGGTCTCGACATCATTCCTTCAACTAAAAAAGTTGCTGGACCAGGTGCTTCAATCACCATCCCGATTACGAATAAAGATGACATCTGGTCGTTTAATGAGATGGACGCGATTGAAGTATGTATTGGTGATGCGCCAATGGCACACGAAATCTTGGTCAGCGTTGCATTGGCTGTAGGTGGCCGACCCTTCGCTCGAACGAACAAAGTGTCATGAGCTTTAAAGTAATCATCTTGCTTACTCGCGCTGCCGACGCGACTCACGAACAGTTTGCAGATTGGTGGCTGAAGAGCCATGCGCCATTGGCAAAGCAATTGCCAGAATTACGTCGCGGAGTCTTTAACTTGGTGGAAAACCCGGCAGAAGGCGACCCAGACGGTGTGTCTGAGCTGTGGTTTGACACTCAAAGTGATTTTGAGGCTGCATATGCAAGCGAAATCGGCAAGTCAGTCGTAGCCGATTCGCTTTCAAACGTTTCTGGCAGGCGCCGCATGTTTGTCGTTGAAAACACCATTCATTCGTAATTCTTTAACCAATGAGATTGTGACGAATTCATGAGCCGACTCGGGTTAGTCACCTTTGTTGCTCGCGAATACGACGAAGCAATTGGCTTCTTCGTAGGGAAACTTGATTTTGAATTGGTGGAAGACACAGACATGGGCGACGGCAAGAGATGGGTGGTTGTTGCTCCGGCTAATGGACTAAACAGCGGCGCATCGCTACTGATTGCTCGGGCCGTAACTGATGCAGAAAAGGCAAGTGTTGGCAATCAGGCCGGTGGTCGCGTTGCATTCTTTTTGAATACCGACAACTTTGATCGAGACCATGCGAATTGGTCGGCCCGCGGGGTGAAGTTTCGTGAACAGCCACGACACGAGGTGTATGGCACTGTTGCAGTATTTGAAGATTTGTATAGTGCGCCATGGGATTTGATACAGCCAGCATGATGGTGTGCGCATGACACAATCAAAAATCTTTGAGCGACTTACTCCATGGATTTTTGTGGCGTTATGGAGCACTGGTTTTGTGGTTGCCCGCTACAGCACACGTAATGCTGGTCCTCTTACGTTTCTTACAGTGCGCATGTTGTGCGCAGCATTAGTGCTGTCGGTCATCGCTCGTGTTGTGAAGGCGCCAAAACTTGCCAAAGGCTCGTGGTCAACATCGGCAATTGTGGGTATTTGTATGCACGCGATTTATCTTGGCGGTGTTTTTTATGCAATCAAGCGTGGACTGCCATCTGGTTTGAGTGCATTGATCGCTGGATTACATCCCGTCGTTACATCTGTTGCGGGTCGGGTGATTTTGAAAGAACGTTTGCGAACAAGCCAGTGGGTCGGAGTGTTTCTTGGTATCTGCGGAGTACTTGTTGTAGTGGTTGACAAAGTGCGTGACGGCGTGGGTGACGTAACGAGACCTGCATTGATTGCAATGGTCATTTCAATTATTGGAATGTCAACCGGAACATTGGTGCAACGAGCTCGTGGAAAAGATATGCCGTTAGTCAGTGGCACAACAGCACAATATGTTTCTGCTGGTGCAGTGCTGCTTGTGGCATCCAGTTTGTTTGAAAAGTGGGAGTTTCATCTCAACGCCGAGTTGCTACTTGCGCTGTTGTGGTCGGTATTCGTGCTTTCAATATCTGCAGTAATGCTGATGATGTTGCTGATCTCACGACATTCTGCTGCCCGAGTGAGCAGCCTGTTCTTTTTGACTCCCGCATTAAGCGCAATCGAAAGTGCGATCTTGTTTGGCGAAAGGCTGAGTGTGCTTTCGTTGGTGGCATTGGTCGTGGCTCTCACTGGGGTGTACCTAACAATGCGAAACCCAATGAATGAACCAGTTGGCCAAGCCTTCCTGGCCGATTAGACACCACCCAAATCCCTTGTAATCTCGGGCTCTGAACTTTATGTATTGTAAAGTTTGGTAATATATCACGGACATATCAATCAGGGGACAAGATGGCTTTAGCGACACGCTTAGAAAAACTTGGAACCGAGACGGCGTTTGCAGTTTCGCAAGCGGCAGCAGAGTGGGGTGCAAAGGGAAATCATATTTTTCCGTTTCATCTTGGTGACCTCAACCTCGCAACATCGCGCAACATCGTTGACGCAATGAATCGTGCAATTGCTGACGGCAAAACTGGATATTGCCCTGCAGCAGGAATACCTCAACTACGCGAAGCACTTGCAAACGATGTCGGTGCGCGTCGCGGCCTTAATTTTTCGCCAGCCAACGTTGTTGTGCAACCAGGTGGCAAACCAGTAATTACAAAGTTCATCCAAGCAGTGATGAACCCAGGTGACGAAGTGTTGTATCCAAACCCTGGTTACCCAATTTATGAAAGTCAGATCGAATATTTTGGCGGTGTTGCCAAGTCATATCGCTACCTGCCATCGTCGACCGGTTTCAGTATTGATATCGATCAGATCAAGGCTTCAATCACTCCAAAAACAACAGCAATCATTTATAACGACTTGCAGAACCCAATTGGTGCAGAGTCGACCGATGCCGAGCGTGAAGCAATTGCAGAATTGGCGATCAAGCACAACTTGTGGGTGTTGTCGGATGAGGCCTATTTTGAAATGCGTTACTCGGGCACATCAAAGTCGATTGCGTCGTTGCCAGGCATGCTTGAGCGCACAGTCATCCTGTACACGTTCTCCAAGAAATTTGCGATGACTGGCTGGCGACTCGGTGCCTCAATTGCACCTGTCGAAGTTTCCAACATGATTGCCAAACTCAATACCAACGACGAATCGTGCACGACTCACTTTGTGCAATATGGCGGAGTCGAGGGATTGACAGGTGACCAGTCGGGAACGGCGGTCATGCTTGACACTCTTCGCGAGCGACGAGATGTTGCAGTCAACATGCTCAATGCAATGCCTGGTGTCAGCGTGCATTCGCCAGAGGCTGCGTTTTACTTATTTCCAGATGTAACCGGGGCAATGCAGAACAAAGGAATTGACGACTTGGCAGTATTTGCCGAGCAAGCACTGCACGCAACTGGCGTTTCTTTTTGCACACGTCGCCACTTCGGTCGACCACAGGCAGGAGAAGAGCGCAACTATGTTCGGTTTGCATTTTCTGGCATCAACAAAGATCAGATCGAAAAAGGAATGACTTTGCTTGGTGATTGGATCAAGAAATAGCCATGGCAAAAGTTGTTGTTACTGGCAAAATTCCGTCCGGAGCACTGACTCGACTGCGCGCAGAACACGACGTATTGGCTTGGGAAGAATCAACGCCAATCAGCCGAGAAGAGTTGCTCAAGCGAGTAAGTGGCGCCGATGCAATTGTGAGCCTGCTGACCGAAAAGATTGACGACGAGCTTCTGGCTGCAGCCGGAACACAACTCAAATCGGTGTCAAACGTGGCCGTGGGCTACAACAACATTGATGTGCCTGCTTGCAAAGCGCGATCGGTATTGGTCACAAATACTCCCGGTGTGCTTACTGAAGCAACCGCTGACATTGCAATGTCGTTGATCTTGATGACTACTCGTCGGCTCGCAGAAGGCGAGCGAGTCATTCGTGCCCAGCAGCCTTGGCAGTGGGGCATGTTTTATATGTTGGGCTCAAGTATTCAGGGCCGACAACTGGGCATTGTTGGCATGGGGCAAATTGGCGCCGCTGTAGCAAGACGAGCCCGCGCATTTGGAATGACTATTGCATACACCAAGCGCACGCCGCTTGACGCTGCAACGCACAAAGAACTCGATGCAAAACATGTCGAGTTGGACGAATTGCTCGCGACGAGCGATGTCGTTTCATTGCACTGCCCGTATTCGCCTGAGACGCATCACTTTATGAATGCAACCCAATTGGCAAAGATGAAGTCAAGCGCTTACCTCATAAACACGGCGCGTGGCCCAGTGGTAGACGAAGCAGCATTGGCCGATGCATTGCAGCGCAATGTCATTGCCGGTGCAGGCTTGGATGTGTTTGAAAAAGAACCTGTCGTGCACGAAGGTTTGCTGGGTCTTGACAATGCCGTGCTCATTCCGCATCTTGGTTCGGCCACTGTCGAAACGCGTGCAGCAATGGCCGACTTGGCTGCGACGAATGCGTTGGCGATTTTGGGCGGCAAAACCGCTCCAAACTTGGTGAGTTAGAAACTATTTGTCAGATTCGACGAGTGCGTCAAGCAAAGTATTCCAACCCAGCGTTGCGCATTTGATGCGTACTGGAAACTTGACGACACCTTGCAGTGCTTCGAGATCACCCAGGTTGATTGATTCGTCAATCGCCGAGTTTTCGTCTTCGTCAATAGTCATCATTTGTTTGAAGCGCTTGACAATTGCGCGAACCTGATCGACCGGCTTGCCCTTCACTGCAGTGGTCATCATCGAGGCTGAACTCTGGCTGATCGAGCAACCCGAACCGTTAAAGCGAACATCGCTGACGAGACCATCTTTGACATCAATAAAAATTCGAATCTCATCGCCACACAATGGGTTGTGTCCCTCGGCGCTTACGGCTGGCGCTTCAAGTTCGCCACGATTGCGGGGCGTGCGGTAGTGGTCAAGAATGATTTCTCTGTAGAGATCTTCAAGCCCGGCCATATTGTGCTCCCTCGTCTGCCTGATTAAAAGATATCTGATGCACTGTCGAGTGCATCGGCCAGAGCATCGGCCTCTTGGGTGGTGTTGTACAAATAGAAACTTGCTCGAACGGTGGCGTTAGCACCAAGGATCTTCATCAATGGCTTTGCGCAGTGGTGGCCGGCACGAACACACACATTGGTTTGATCAAGAACTTGGCTGAGATCGTGTGGGTGAATGCCGCGAAATGCAAACGAAAAGGTGGCACCGCGTAGCTCTGGGTTGGTTGGGCCGTGGATCGTGATGTCATTACCAAAACGGGCATTCAACGTATTGAGTACGTAGGTGCTCAGTTCGATCTCGTGTTGACGAACGTTGTTCATGCCGAGGTCTTTCAAATACTTGACTGCCGACCCAAGTGCAACAACTTCGGCAATTGCAGGAGTGCCTGCTTCAAACTTTGCTGGAACTTCGGCCGTTGTGAAACCATCGAGGCGCACGTCGGCGATCATGTTGCCACCGCCTAAAAACGGAGGCATTGCCTCAAGTAGCGACTCGCGCCCCCATAAAACACCAACACCAGATGGTCCGCACATTTTGTGTGAACTAAAGACAGCAAAGTCGGCATCCCAAGCCTGCACGTCGGTGGGCTGATGCGGCACCGACTGGCACGCATCGACGATCGCGATTGCACCAACTTTGTGAGCAGCAGCACACAGGTGTTGCACGGGATTTATTGTTCCAAGCACGTTTGACATTGAAGTGAATGAGAAGGCTTTTACGTCTTTGAGCAACCCATCGAGATTGGTGAGATCAAGTTGGCCGTCGGATGTGAGCGGCACCCAACGCAATTGAATTCCGCGCTCAGCGACGAGCATGTGCCAAGGAACAATGTTGGCGTGATGCTCCATGTGCGTGAGCAACACCGCATCGCCAGCGCTGAGGTTTGCTCGGCCCCACGACATGATGACCAGGTTGAGGGCTTCGGTGGCATTTTTGGTGAAGACAACTTCGTTGGCCTTAGGCGCATTAATGAATGTGGCAAGAGCGCTGCGTGTTGCTTCAAATGCATCGGTAGCTTCGGCTGCCAGTTGGTATGCACTGCGATTGATCGGCGCATAACCATGTTCCATGAAATGAGAAAGTGCATCAATGACTACTTGGGGTTTTTGCGAGGTGTTTGCACTATCGAGATAGACAAGTGGTTTTTCGTTGACGAGACGATGTAAGACCGGAAAATCTTTGCGAATTGTGGCTACATCAAAAGTCATGCTCGGTACTTATTCTTTGTACGACTCGTAGCCAGATTTTTCGAGCTCTTCTGCGATTTCCATGCCGCCCGATTTGACGATGCGGCCATCAATCAAGATGTGCACGAAATCAGGCTGCAGTTCGTCAAGCAGTCGTTGATAGTGCGTGATCAGCACGATGCCCATCTTTGGTCGCTCTTTGCGAACTTCACGGATACCTTGCGCGACTATGCGCAACGCATCAATGTCGAGACCAGAATCTGTTTCGTCCAAGATTGCAAGCTCTGGCTCAAGGATTGCCATCTGCATGATTTCGTTGCGCTTCTTTTCGCCGCCCGAAAAACCTTCGTTGAGATAACGATCGACGAACGTCGAATCCATTCCCAATCGCTTCATCCACGACATCGCAGAAAGTCGTAGTTCGAGAACCGACAAGTCGATGCCCTTACGAGCTGAAAGCGCCTGACGCAAAAATTGAATGACAGATACTCCGGCAATTTCTTGCGGGTACTGAAAACCTAAAAAGATGCCGGCTTTGGCACGAGCATCGGTGGGCCACTGGCTGATGTCGTCGCCTTTGTAAAACACGCGACCCGAAACAACTTGGTATTCGGGGGAGGCAAGAAGTGTGTTTGCAAGAGTTGATTTGCCAGAGCCATTTGGCCCCATGATTGCGTGAACTTCGCCTTCGTTTACGCTGAGCGAAAGACCGCGCAGGATCTCGGTATCGCCCTCGATTGGCTTGGCATGGAGTTCGTCAACTCTGAACAATTCGGTCACGGAATTAAGTGTATTCAGGCGCTTGGGGGATTAGCACTACCTGCGTAGTGTTAATTATTTCGCACTGGCAATGGCTTCTGGACGCGAGCGAAGGGCGCGCCAGATGGCCAGGTAGCTGCTGTATTCGTAGGTATCTGTGACAAATCCAGATGCTCGAAGTTGGCGGTGATATTTGGGCAATGAGCGAAATGGAATACCAGAGTCAGTGTGGTGCGCGATGTGCCAACCGAGGTTGAACGGCACGAAAAAGAAACTTGAAAACAGATGTTGTTTGACTGAATGCGTGGTGACTCGGCGGTCTGAGTCGGCACGTAAGCCACCGTGTTCGGCAATCGATCGAAGCCTGTTCATCACACGCCATACCGTGATGTAGGGCACAAGCCACAACATCACATACACCCAAGGGTTGATAAAGATCACCGAAATAGTGAGCAGTGCGAAGTGCAGAGCAAATATCTTGCGCTGAGTATTCAGTTGTTGCGGGTCAGTTTTGAATATCGACATGAATTGTCCGCGCAACATTCGAAAACCCGTGCTCCCAAGCCCGTCGCGACGCATCTTGCGCCAAAAACTTGCGCGTGTGATGGGGTAGTTGGCATAGAGCGGAATGTCTGGTTCGTTTGGCCCAAATTCTTCGCGGTGATGTGCCATGTGCACGTAGCGATAGCCATCAGTGTTTACAAATGACATGTACCCGAGCAGCCAACGCCCCGCAAAGTCGTTGAGTTTGCGATTGCGAAACAAGAGTCGGTGCACTGACTCGTGCATCAGCGCAAGCAGCTGCGCATGAGCACGACCCATGAGCAAGAACGCGATGACGTAGGTGATGGGGTTGTGCAACGCGAGTGCTGCCCAAATGATGCCGATCGTCTGCACATAGATAGAGGCAACTGAAATTGCATTGCGAACATTTGGAATGTGTCGCAACTCGGTGCGCCACTGCGAAGTTGGGTGTCCGTTAGCAAGAATCTTGTCATTGCCATCGATCGGCGCAAAGACTGATGCGTCAGGAACCATATTCATAAACATTGTCTACCAGCCGCGATCAACCCATGTTTGTAGATGGGGTCGCTCGGTGCCGATGGTCGTATCGAGGCCGTGACCTGGCAGGACAATGGTGTCGGGCGGAAAAGTGAAGAGTTTGTTGTCAATTGACTCAATGATGGTCGCGAAATCGCCACCCTCTAATGCGGTGTTGCCTGGACCACCAGGGAAAAGTGTGTCGCCCGTAAACAACAGTGGGGTGTTGGCAACAGCAAACGAAATTGAACCCTCTGTGTGGCCGGGGTTGTGAATGGCATGCAGTCGCAAGTGGCCAACTTCGATCACTTCGGCGTCATCGATAAACACGTCGTAACCGACATCTTTGAGGCGCGGCGCATCGGCTGCAGTAACTGCAACTTCGAATCCCGCTTCACGCATGGCAGGTATTGCCTGAATGTGATCCCAGTGGCCGTGGGTTTCGAGCACTCGACGAACGCCGAGTTGTGTGCACAATTCGAGCAGCTTTTCGTGCTCGTTTGCTGCGTCGATCAGAACTGCATCGCCTGTCGCTCGGCACCGAATGACAAAAACATTGTTATCAAACGGACCAACGACAAGTTTGTGAACTTCGACGTTGGTGTCGTGCCAGTGCAGGGTTGTGGTCATGATGACACCACATCGAATCCAAGCGAGAGTGCAACCGGGATTTGGGCTGGATCGAATGTCACGTATTTGAGAGGCTTGGGTAAACGTGTGGCTGCAGCCAGGTGTATTGCGTCAGAGATATGCAATGGCTGTTGACGAACAAGAATTGCTGCTTCGTCAAGGCATCGTTGATCAACAGGCACAATTGAAACATAATCCCAAGTATGGCGGATTGCATCTTCAAGGTCATGTCGCACAAATTCTTGTTCTGACATGCGATCAATAATCGACATCGCTTCGGTGAGCGCGAGGGCACTTGCGCACCAGTCGGGGTCACCTTTGATCGCATCGTGTGTAATTGTTCGTGCAATACCGCTGGTGTGTAGAGCGACGAGCGCGCTGGTGTCGAGCATGATCGTCATCCGCGCACCTCGCGCAATGTTTGATCGATGCGCGAACCACTGTTGAAAGTGATTGCTTTAGGTATCTGATATTTGTCGCGTCGTCGAGGTGCAACAACTGCACCGTTGGCAAAAAGGTCGGTCAAAGTGATCTCTTGAGTTGTGGCTGGAGTGATGGGACCAAGGGTTGCAACTGGATCGCCACTGACCGTAATAATTATCTGTTCTCCAGCACCGGCACGCTTGATGAAAGTGGCTGAACGCTCACGAAATTCGCGGATTCCTATGCTGCGCATATAACTCAGGGTAGCCGAAACTGCCTCATTTGTGTACGCCTGTGTACACCACTCGATTGGCGGTCATCCATTCGAACAGGGCAGACTTGTACACATGAACTTTGCATTCTCAGAAGAACAAGAAGAACTCCGTAAAACAGTCCGCGCATTTTTGGAGAGCAAGTCTCCAGAAACAGCCGTACGCGAGCAGATGGAAACCGAAAACGGTTTTGATCCAGCGGTGTGGTCGCAGATGGGTGAGCAGATGGGCCTTCAGGGTCTCTCGATCCCCGAAGAGTTTGGTGGCTCTGGATTTAGTTTCATCGAACTTGGTGTTGTGCTTGAAGAGATGGGTCGCGCGTTGTTGTGTGCACCGTTTTTCTCGAGCGTTGTGCTCGCAGCAAACGCATTGTTGTTGAGTGGCGATGACGCAGCAAAGAAAAAGTATTTGCCAGGTATCGCTGCTGGCGAAACAGTCGCGACTCTTGCAACTACTGAGCCATCAGGCAAGTGGGACGAGAAGGGCATCACTACTAAGGCCGAAGGATCTGGCAGTGATTGGAAAATTACCGGAACCAAAATGTTCGTTATTGACGGTGCAACTGCAAGTTTGATCATTGTTGGAGCACGCACCGGCAAAGGTGTTTCATTGTTCGCAGTAGACGGCAGTGCAAAAGGCCTGACACGCACTTCGCTCTCCACGATGGATCAGACTCGCAAGCAAGCCAAGTTGGAGTTCAATTCAACTCCTGCAACATTGATCGGCACAGACGGCAAGGGCTGGGATGTGTTGAGTCAAGTGTTTGACTTGGCAGCTGTCGCGCTTGCTGCAGAGCAAGTTGGTGGAGCACAGAAGGTGCTCGAGATGGCAGTTGAGTACGCCAAGGTTCGTGTGCAATTTGGTCGCCCAATCGGTTCATTCCAGGCCATCAAGCACAAGTGTGCAGACATGTTGCTCGAAGTCGAGTCGGCAAAGTCGGCTGCGTATTACGGCATGTGGTGTGCAGCAGAAATGAACGACGAGCTCGCTTCGGTTGCATCGTTGGCAAAGGCATATTGCTCAGAGGCATACTTTCACGCAGCCGCCGAAAACATTCAGATTCATGGTGGTATCGGCTTTACATGGGAACACCCAGCACACTTGTACTTCAAGCGTGCGAAGTCGAGTGAGTTGCTCTTCGGTGATCCGACGTATCACCGTGAGTTGCTTGCGCAACGCATCGGTATCTAACTAGTCAGCGGTGCCTTTATCAATTGGGTAACCGTTGTTTTTGCGGTTGTTGCTGCATTAGCAGTGTTTGTTATAGCCGCGATCGTGATTGGTCGCGAAGCACATCGCCTTGATGCGTTAGCACCCCGAGTTGTGTACGACATTGACGAAGCGACATCATTTGTTGCCGACAGATTGCCAAGCGATTCTCAGGCACGTTTGACCTACGCAGAGCTACGCAAGATGTTGGTGCTACATATGGGTTGGTTGCATTCCAAAGGCTTACAACCACAAGATGTGATTGATCGCCGACAAGACATCACCGAATCGGTGGTGTTTGGTGAAGAAACATTGACTGCGTTTCTAATGGGAGAAGCAACGGAAGCGCGCATTGAAGTATTGGATGATGTGGACATCGTGCATGTCGTGCGTGCACACCTGGATTATTTTGAGGCAATAGGCGCAGTTGGTCCAAGTGCGTCAAGCACTGACCTCTGACCCATCACATTCTCTTTCCAGATATCGATGTAGCGCTCGAGATGTGGATTGAAATACGGGTCGTCTTCTAACTTGTCGCGCCAACGAGCGCCAATAGTGGCAACTTCAAAAGTTTGCAATTTGGGTGTGCGCGTCTTTGATTCGAAGTGATGAAATTGGGCGTGTGGTGTCCACACAACTCTGTAACCAGCGTCTTGAATCTTGAGACCGAAGTCAACATCGTTGTAGTTGGATGGGAACAAGGTGCAGAGCCCACCAACCTCGTCGAAAACACTGCGCTTTACAAGCACACAGGCCGCGATGAGGCCAGAAGCTTCGCGTTGTACTTGCAACAAGTGCTGTGCGCCCGTGCATGTCAATTCGCGTTCGCGGTACAAATCAAAAGGCACGGGGTTGAGGATGTGCCCGGCTGACTGAATAGTCATGTCTTCGTAGAGCAACATCGGCCCGGCCATACCGACTGTTTGGTCTTCAAGAATTCCTAGAAGCGTCTCGAGTGCATCTGGAGTAATGATCTCGGTGTCGTCGTTGAGCAACAAGAGAAGATCTGCATCACTGCAGACTGCGCCAAGGTTGATCTTTTCTGCGAAGTTGAATGGGCGGTCATAGTTAACAATCTTGAGGCGATCGCCACCAGCATCCACTATCGCTTGACGTCCTTCACTTGTAGTGACACTGTCGAGCACGGCAATGACATCAAAATTTTGATAGGTGCTGCTGTCGATCAAAGTTTTGATTGCATGAGCAGCCAGAACAACCTGGTTGCCTTTCAGATTTTCAGTTGTGCCTCGCGTGGGCACGATCACGCTGATTTTTGGCTTCGAGTGCAAGCGTCGTTTAACGCGTACCGACTGCATCTTTTCGTTAATGGTGCAGACTGCATCAATGCCAGTGCGTGTGCAATGTTGCTGCACGGCATCAAGCGAGGCAGTTGGCACCATGCGCTCTTGGCTTGAGTGATACAGCACATCGGCGATCCGGTGTGGAGACGTGCATGCTTCAAAGATCCGAAGCGATCGATCGTGTTCATGCAGCGTTGCGAGCGTTGAGATTCCGCCCGCAGCAGCAATTACCGATGGGGAAGCGGCCAGCAAGTCGCCAACATAATTGTGTGAGCGAAGGCGCTCTGGTGACCATTGTGGTCGACGCGCCTTAGATGGTTCTTCAAACTTTCGTGCACGCCCATGTGCCGAGTCGCCATAAACAACGTCGTGCAGATTGGTGTGTTGTGCGATGAGCGAAAGCGCATCAGGTGCAAGCGTGTCGCCAACACGCAGAAACACAACAGTTGAATGATCAGGGTCAGGCAACTTGTCGGCGATGATGATCTTTGACTTTCGCAGCGAGCGCTGCTTTTGAATCTTCAAAAGTTGCACTGACGAGCCACTGATCAGCCAATGGGTTGGGCTAATTGAACTGTTCAGTATTGACTTGCCGGTAACGAGTAAGTCACGAAATGAGCAATTGCTTGTGTCACTGACAATGATGAAATTGCTCATGCAAAAAGTTTCTTAATCGCAAAACGAATCGGTTTAGGGATATGTCGATAGAAAAATCTGATTGGTCGAAGCCAGTTGCGGTGAACCCAGTCGCCCCGTCGGCTGACTTGGTCGCGTTTGGCAAACGAATCGCTGAAGTCGTAGGTGCCAAGCGAACTCGTTGCGGTTGGTCCATAGATGTTGGCCACTCTCAATTTTGCGCGTTCTCCTATATCGCTATCTCGCGCAATGAGTTGGTCGAGCGCTTGGCCTATGCGGGCAGCCTCGGCGTCAATACTCATAGTTCCAAGCCTAATGAATATGCCTGATAGGTATTGACTGACGCAACGGTGCGACTAGATTTGTTCCATGTCGTCAAACCGTCCAACCAAATTTGAACACTTTCGTTTCATGGGTGACAAGCGCACGCAGCTTGTTTATGACCTCGACAATTGGAGCGATGTAGCAGTTACAACTGAAATCGCAGATTCTGGTGTCGGTCTGTGCTTTGGGCCCGACACGCTTGCTGAAGCACGAAACCGTGGCTACACATTGGCAACTCCCGGCGCAACTCGCCGTTTGCGTAAGCCGCGCGCCTGACAATCACACGTACCTCACCTACGTTGCCTTATGAGTCGACAAAGATGAACGGGTCGTTCCTCTCTGGTGGACTTAATCTTGCAAGATATTTGGCACAGCCAAGTGGCAAGAGTGGTGCGCTGCCGGCGATGGTGTTGTGTCATGGGTTTCCAAGTGGTGGCATCGACTCACGACAATCTGGTGGAACGTTTCCCGAATTAGCAGAGCAAGTCGCAAGCGAAATTGGTTGGAACGCAATGACGTTTACATTTCGTGGTTGTGGCTCAAGTGAAGGCGACTTTTCGATGCAAGGATGGGTTGACGACTTGCGTGCTGCAATAAGTCATGTGGTTGCCGAAACTTCGCCGAGCGGCATTTGGTTGGTTGGCAATAACACGGGTGGTGCGCTCGCGTTGTGTGTCGCCGCTGATGATCCACGCGTAAATGGATGCGCATTACTTGGTGCCCGAGCCGATTTTGATGACTGGGCCGAACAACCCCGCAGGTTTCTTGAACATGCTCGAGAAATTGGCACTATTCGTCATCCAGGATTTCCGTCGTCGACAGAAGAGTGGGGGCGCGAATTGCGCAGGTTTAGACCTGCCGATGCCGCAAAAAGGTTTGCACCGAGGCCACTCTTTTTGATGCATGGTTCGGACGATGAAATCGTTCCTACTGCAGACTCACGCGTATTGGCCGAAGCACACGGAAGCGCCGAGCTACAAATAATCAGCGGCGCAGGTCATCGTTTGCGACATGATCCTCGTGCGATGGCGATCTTGCTTGGATGGTTAGATCGGCAACGTACGCTCGCTGCGATGTAAACAGATTTATTTGGCCGACGAACTATGCCATTTCCATGCGCTACCAATAATGTCGCGCAAATCATGATTTGCTTTCCAACCGAGTAAAGCACGCACCAATGTGGGGTCTGCAAACACAGAAACTGGGTCGCCTGCTCGTCTGCTCGAAATAATGTGCGGAACTTTTTGCCCACTCACTTGTTCGGCGATGCTGATTACTTCGAGCACTGATGTAGCAATGCCAGTGCCAACATTGCATGCCAGGGTCTTGCCGCCGCCATTGAGATAGTCAAGTGCCTTGATATGTGCAGCAGCCAAGTCTTCGACGTGAATGTAGTCGCGCGTGCAGGTGCCGTCGGGGGTTGGATAGTCGTTGCCAAATACATTGAGCGGTCCACTAAATCCGAGCAGTGCTTTCATCACGAGTGGCACCAGGTTTTGCGACATCGACCAGTCTTCACCAATGGATGCATCGGCACTTGCGCCAGCTGCGTTGAAGTAGCGCAGACTTACCGAACGTAAGCCGATTGATTCGCATGATGCCAAAAACCTTTCGACGATCGCTTTGGTTTCGGCATACACACTCTCGGGCCGTAACGGTGCGTCTTCGGTGACAGGCACATGATCGGGGTTGCCGTAAACCGCCGCCGATGAAGAAAAGACAATTTTTTCAACACCATTGGCCATGAGCGCGCGCACAAGTGCGATCGTGCCAGCAACGTTGTTGTTGTAGTAACGCAATGGTTGCTCCATCGACTCACCGACTGCTTTGTAGGCAGCAAAGTGGATGACTTCGGAAACTTCAAACTTGCGACATACCTTGTCGATGATCTTTGCGTCGGTGATGTTGCCCTCGAAGAATGGAACGTTGCCAACCCGACTTTTGTGACCAAGCTCAAGCGAGTCGAGCACGACGACATCTCGACCTTGGGCAACGAGTGCACGCACAGTGTGCGATCCGATGTAGCCAGCGCCACCGGTGACAAGAACAGTCATGCAATAACCCTAACGACGGGGACGGTCTTGTTTGTCAACATCTTGCGCCCGTTGCATCTGCTTGAAGCCACGCACTTTAAGCAGGGATGCTTGTGAGTGAATGTCGGCAACCGAACGTGGTTTGGTATCGCTGAACACACCGGCAGCCTTTTTCCATCCGGAAGGGCGAACTCCAAATGTTTTACCGAGTAGTGCGATAAAGATTTCAGTTTTTTCTTCGCCATAGCCAGGTAGTTGTCGAAGACGCTTCCGTAGTTCCTCTGCGTCTTCAAGCTTCTTCCAGACGTTTGATCCTTTGCCTTTGTAGTCGGCAGCGAGAATCACGCACATTTGATGAATCCGTTTTGCCATTGATGCTGGAAATCGGTGAATGGCGGGTTTTTCGCAGCAAATTGAAACGAACTTGTCTTCTTTCATTGCTGCAATCTTTGATGCATCGCAATGACCGAGTCTCTGCTTGATCGTGTATGGGCCAGTGAACGCCCACTCCATGGGCACCTGCTGATCGAGCAGCATGCCAATAAGCAATGCTGTTCCGTTGCTGTTGAGCAATGCGTCGGCCTTTGGGATGCCCGTGATGTACAGAGCGCGAGTTGGGGAAGATGATGTAGTTGCAGCCATGGCTACAAGTATCGCTTATGAATAGAGCGGGCTGATGCCTTCTGGGTCGATTGCATATGAGGTGATTGCCGCTTGCACAACGTCTGACTTGATAGTGCCGGCCAAAGCAAGCTGGTGCAAGACCGTGACAACCACCTGGGGCATGTCGACTTCAAAATGCTTGCGCAATGCTTCGCGGGTATCGCTACGACCCATTCCGTCAGTGCCAAGAGGAGTAAACGATCTGCCTGGGATAAACCTTGCAACCTGCTCGGGCACTGCGCGCATAAAGTCGGTGACAGCGACAATTGGGCTGAATGGATTTGGTGTGTCGCTGAGCAAACGGGTCACGAGCGGCTGGCGTGGTGCATCTAAAGGATGCAGTTTGTTCCAACGCTCAACTTCTAGTGCTTCTTCACGCAATGTTTTGTATGAAGTAGCAGACCACAAGTCGATGCCAACATCATATTTCTCGAGCAGTTCAACGGCTGCTGCTCGGGCTGCACCTTGAGCAGCGCCCGAAAATAAAACTGTTGCGCGGTGCTTGCCGCCAGTGGCCTCTTGCCACTTGTAGAGACCCTGCACGATGTCGGCTTCGATTGCTGGCGAGGTTGGACGTGCTGGCATCTGATAATTCTCGTTGTACAACGTGATGTAATAAAAAATATCTTCAGGTGCATCGCCGTACATGCGATTGAGACCGTTTTTGACAATCGCAGCAACTTCATATGCAAAAGCGGGGTCATATGCCTGGCAGAAGGGAACTGTGCTCGCGAGCAACAGGCTGTGTCCGTCTTGATGTTGCAAACCTTCGCCCATGAGTGTTGTGCGACCGGCAGTTGCTCCAAGCAAAAATCCACGTGTGCGTGCATCGGCTGCTTGCCAAATGAGATCGCCTACGCGCTGAAAGCCAAACATGGAATAAAACGTGTAGAACGGAACCATTGGCACGCCACGCGTTGCGTAACTAGTGCCTGCTGCAATAAAACTGGCCATGCTGCCAGCCTCGGTGATGCCCTCTTCGAGAATTTGACCCGATGTTGACTCGGCGTAGCTCAGCAACAGCGCGTGATCAACCGGCTCATATTTTTGGCCCTGTGATGCATAGATTTTGAGTTCACGGAACAACGAATCCATTCCAAATGTGCGAGCTTCATCTGGGATGATTGGCACGACACGCGCACCAAAATCTTTGTCACGAGCCATGTTGCGCAATAGGCGAGTAAAGACCATGGTGGTGCTCACCGCTTGCTCGCCACTACCAGAGTCAAACTCGCTAAACGCTTCCGGACTTGGCAATACAAGTGGCTTGCGCGCAGTGGTGGTGCGCTTTGGTACCGAGCCACCAAGTGCACGACGACGTTCCATCATGTATTGGTATTCGACACTGTCTTCGGCGGGGCGGAAATACGGTGGATCATCACCGCTGAGTGCTGAGTCTGGGATCTCGTCATTGAGGTGCAGAGTGTCGCGCAAAGTACGCAACTGTTCATCGGTCATTTTTTTGATCTGATGCGTGGCGTTACGACCTTCAATCTCGTGACCGAGTGTCCAACCCTTTACTGTTTTGCACAAAATGGCTGTGGGCCTGCCCGAACCAATGTTTTCACTCGCTGCTTTGAACGCGGCAAACAACTTGCGATAGTCGTGCCCGCCACGGGGGAGCATCTCGAGTTCTTCATCGCTCAGGTGCGAGACCATCTCGCGCAATCGTGGGTCTGGACCAAAGAAGTTTTCGCGAATGTAATTGCCGTTTTCAATGATGTAGCGCTGAAATTCGCCATCGACGGTGTTGTTCATCTTGTTGAGCAACACACCAGTTGTATCGCGGGCGATTAGCTCGTCCCACTTTGAACCCCAAATAACTTTGATGACGTTCCATCCTGCGCCACGAAACACCGCTTCGAGTTCTTGAATGATTTTTCCGTTGCCTCGCACCGGACCATCGAGTCGTTGCAAGTTGCAGTTGACGACAAACGTGAGGTTGTCGAGTTGCTCGCGTGCTGCAAGTGAGATTGATCCGAGTGTTTCTGGCTCGTCGCATTCTCCGTCACCAAGAAAAGCCCACACTCGACTATTGGAAGTGTCATCGAGTTGACGATTTTGCAGGTAGCGATTAAATCTGGCGTGATACAAAGCGGTGAGTGGTCCGAGGCCCATCGAGACTGTTGGAAACTCCCAAAACTCTGGCATCAGTCGTGGGTGTGGATAGCTCGAGAGACCTTCGCCATTGCGGCCAATCTCACGCCTGAAATGATCGAGATCGTCTTCGTCTAAACGGCGTTCAATAAATGCTCTGGCATAGACACCAGGTGCTGCATGACCTTGAAAATAAATGTGATCACCAGGAGTGCCGCTGTCTTTGCCGCGAAAGAAGTGATTGAAACCAACTTCGTACAAACTTGCCGACGACGCAAATGTAGAGAGGTGACCGCCGATGCCTTCAGCGTTGGTGTTGGCGCGCACCACCATGACTGCTGCATTCCATCGGATGTAGGCACGGATGCGTCGCTCAATGTGTTCGTCACCAGGAAACCACGGCTCTTGCTCGCGAGGAATGCTGTTGACATAGGGAGTCGAAACTGTTGCGGGAAAACTCACTTGCGATTCGCGTGCGCGCTCGAGCAGTCGGGACAACAAATATCTTGCGCGCGTTTTGCCTTGCACATCAACGACGGCGTCTAGCGAGTCAAGCCACTCTGCAGTTTCACCCGGGTCGGTATCGGGCAACTGGTGCATCGAACCGTCAAAGATCATTTGCTCATTCTCGCAGACTTACTGGTGGGTACCTGCCGAACGGCTTCAAATCAGTAAGTATCTAGGGCGTGATTGTTATCTACACCGACGGAGCATGTTCGGGAAACCCAGGCCCTGGTGGCTGGGCGTGGGCAACATTTCCAACAGGTGAACCTTGTGCAACGGGTGGCGAAACTCATACGACAAATCAACGTATGGAATTGATGGCAGCGCTGGAAGCATTGCGCGCGCACGCCGATCATGCTGGTCCAATCGAAATTCGTTCTGACAGCACCTATGTGGTGCATTGTTTTCGAGACTCGTGGTGGGTTGGTTGGCAAAAGCGTGGATGGAAAAATTCGCAGCGTCAGCCAGTGGCCAATCGTGATATCTGGGAGCCGCTGATAGATGCAGTAAATAAGCGCGGTGATGTGACCTTTACGTGGGTCAAGGCGCATAATGGCGAGCCAATGAATGAGCACGTAGATGCACTTGCTGTGGCGGCGTCGCTCGGCTTTGCTTGACGCATACCAACTTGCGTAGAGTTGCACCTCATGGAACTCAACGGAGCAAGCGCAATAGTCACAGGTGGAGCATCGGGAATTGGTGAGGCATGCGTTCGTTTGCTTGCCAAGCGTGGCGCCAAAGTCGTTATCGCTGACATTCAAGAAGAAAAAGGTCAGGCGTTAGCAAAAGAAGTTGGTGGAGCGTATTGCAAAGTTGACGTGACAAACACTCAAGACATCATCAATGCTGCAGAGATGGCCAAGTCGATGGGGCCAATTCGCGCGCTTGTCAACTCGGCTGGCATCGGTTGGGCACAACGTACCGTGGGCAAAGATGGCTCATACGAGTCGGCTGCCAACCTTGACGCATTCAAAAAAGTTGTAGCAATCAACTTGGTCGGCACGTTTGACTGCATTCGCATTATTGGCACTGCAATGAGCACAAACGAACCACTTGAAAACGGCGAGCGTGGTTCAATCTGCAACATGGCATCAGTCGCTGCATTCGACGGACAAATTGGCCAAGCCTCGTACTCGGCATCTAAGGGTGGAGTGGTAGGTATGACATTGCCGATCGCTCGTGACCTTTCAGCCATCGGTATTCGCGTGAACACCGTTGCACCTGGTTTGATCGACACACCGATTTATGGTCAGGGCGAAAACAGCGAGTTGTTCAAAGCCAATTTGCAAAAGGGTGTTCTCTTCCCACAGCGACTTGGTTATCCAGAAGAACTTGCGAGCATGGTGGTGGAGTGCATCACCAACAGTTATATGAATGCCGAGACGATTCGCGTCGACGGTGGCATTCGCATGACGCCTAAGTGATCTGATGTTGAGCGCTCGGTAATGAGCGTGCAATCATGACTCACGTACTGCATCAACATCCGTTTACGCCTTACGACGAGTTGCCCATAAATGACTTCACCTCGTTTGAGGCGTTACCGATACCCGATGCGATTCTTCCGGTGGGGATGACCAATGAGTTTCGCCATCGTGTAGGCACGCGTCCGCTTGATGTTGCGCAGTGGCTACCAAGTGATGCCGAGACCGAGCCGACGATCGCTATGAAGCGTGAATTATTGAAGGCTCGCAGAAGTGAAGTTGTTGGGTTGCTTGAGGGCGGTGAAGATGCAGCAGGTGAAGCCGCACAACTCGTGGCTGACTTTGTGGGTAGGAAATTGCAGTCAACGGGTATTGATGCGCTTGTAGAAGCAGCACTGATGGTCGCGGACGACTTGGTCATCATGAAATCAGTTGTTGTCGCTGGAGTGGTGTGTTCGCCAAGTCGATGGAAATTGAATGCCAAGTTGGGACAAGACATGCTGGCTGTGCATCGACCTGTCGCAAAATATGCCGAGCAGGTGGGCAGTGCGGTTGATACGACGATGGCAAGGCTGAAGGCCGACCAACCCATGGTTCGATCCAATTGGACGATTGAAGATCACTGCGCGCTGTTTCAGCCTGTTGCTCCGAGTGCGCCACTGGTGAGTGACCCATCACAATTATGGGTGCGCATGGAGAGACAGACGCTTCGGGCTCTGCCACTCAGTGGCGGATCACTGTTTACGATTCGCACCTATCAGCAACCGATCACCGAGTACGTTGCGAGAGGCGCGGACAAGGCACGAACCTTGCACTCGCTGATAAAGCGTCTTCCAGATGATGTGGCCAAATACAAATCGCTGCTGCATTACCGCGAATCACTAATGGCTTGGCTAGAGAGTTATATCTAACTCACCTCGCAAGAATCAGGTGGTGTAGTCGGCGTTGATGCGCACATAGCCATCGGTGAGATCGCAGCCCCACACAGTTGCATCGCTTGTGCCGGTGGCGAGGCTGACATGAATGCGCACGTCTTTTCCACGCATGTAATTGCTCAAATTGGCAAGACCTTGTGCGTCGACTTGAGTGGGATACACCTCTTGCGAGCCAAATCGAATCACCACATTGTCTTGATTGATATCTAGGTATTGACTGCACTTGCCAACCGCCATTGCAACTCGACCCCAGTTTGGGTCTGCACCGTGCACCGCAGTCTTTACAAGGGGGGAGTTGACGATTGCCTTGGCAACTGTTTTGGCCTGCTCGTGATCTTTCGCAGTATCAACGTGAACCTCAATAAGTTTTTCGGCACCTTCGCCGTCGCGCGCTACTTGTTTGGTGAGCGATAGCGCAACTTCGTATAACGCCTGCTCAAATGCGACAAGGTCAACGACGCCGGCGGCACCGCTCGCCATCGCAATTGCTGTATCGCTCGTAGAGGTATCGGTATCTACCGAAACGCAATTGAATGTTTGATCGATGACTTTGCGAAACACGCGGTCGAGATCGGCTGG
>JGI12421J11937_10000159_pt1 | contig 24559 bp, 20 predicted proteins | sample LakErihyJuly2011_2_FD_11937 | JGI IMG/M metagenome (IMG submission 11937)
TTTGTTTTTGCAAAGCTTATTTTATCGGCAGATAAACTAATTTGCGGCGGGGTAGAATAATTTGTATCAAAAACAATGTTTGAGACAATATTTTGCCCCTCAAACACATTATTAATATTTATGTTTTTTATGGAAAGCTCTATTGTGCAGGCATTTTTTTGGTTATTTTTTTGATTACTTTCCCTACACAAAATTGCAACATTTTTGTTATTGTCAATAACAAGTTTTTGCCCTTGTAAAATGTTCAGTTCTAGTACAAAATTGTTATGAGTATCGTTATACTTTTTTTGCAAATTAAAATTTATGGCCGATAAAAATCCATCAATATCTATTTGGCCTTTAAATACAATATTTTGTTTTATTGGCAAGTGAGTAGCCAGCAAAAAATTAATAATGGACGGCAATTGCATAAGACCTTCCTTAATACTAAAATTTGCCTGCGGCTCTGGGGTTATTTGTATTGTTTTGCTTTCAACAAAAATATTAATTGCCTTAAAAGTTGCCAAAGGCAAAAGTTCTAGCTTAATTTGTAAATTGGGTATTGTTATGTTTTTGTATTGAATGGATTGAAACGAAAAAACCGCAAAACCATCCTGCTTTGAGGCCCTTGGCTCAGTAAGAACAATATCATTATGGCTAAATATATTAAAAGTTCTTACCGCAACATTTGTAAATTTGGCAAAATTTACACTTGGCCAAAACGAAAAACAAACAACAGCAAGCGAAAGAACCCACACGCAAATTACTATTGGATAGGCAAACAGCTTAACAATAAAATAAATAAATTTTGCAAGCATTATTCCAAGCGTGGCTGCAAATGTTACCGCAAAAGCCAACACCCCACCCCCAAAACTTTTTATCCAACTTCTAATTTTTTGAATCATATTAATTTTACAGAATCGTATTTAATGTATATTGCATATCAAAAAAAATCAACAAAATTATTAGAATGGTTTTGGTGATTTTTTTATATACAACAGAACTTTCATTTTCTAACCAATTCACTCCCGCACCCTTCTGTCATTCCCGCGAAGGCGGGAATCTAGATTAAATTAATACTTATTAACATCCCGCTAAAGGGGGTGTTGAATTGGGTCTTTGAAAAAACAATGCAATAGACCTCTTAGATAACCACCATTCTAGCTTTATTTTACAAGCATTTTTATCTTTTAATTTTGTTTTAGCTGAAAAATTTTGCGTTGTTGGTATCATTTTTTATCGCTTACGACAAAAAATGTTTTCCCTCGCCCTCGCCCCGCCTGCGCGGGAATGACATAGGAAGGGCGGGAATAAAAAAAAGTTGAAATGGTAAAAAAATGCAATAATACAATCGGAGGCTATTCCAATCCACAAGCCAAAAAGGCTAGACTAGATGATATGAAGGTAAGTTTTAGGTTGGCGGCTTCGGAGGAGTTTTCGGTAAACATTGAAACAAAATTGCCAAGATTTACAAATTTTGCACCGGGGGCGTTGAGGCTATTGTTGGTGTCCTTATCTGGGTGATAGCGGTAAAAAAAGTCGCAAGGGGTAAGGTTAAAGCCATAGGCAACAAGTTCTGCGGGGCTGTTTTCAATATTTACAATGGACGGCACGCCTTCCTGCACCAAAAAGCTGGTGTTTTTTACTCCGGCCTTTATTGAGTCTAGCTTTGCACGGGCATGTTTGTTAAGGCTCATAACTTCCTCGGCATTGTTTAGCATCATAACGCCCATTCCGTAAGTGCCGGCATTTGCCTTTATGTAGGTTTTTGCCTCGGCGGATATACCGTATTGCTTGTATTTTTCGGCAGTTAATTTAGTTATTTGCTCAACAGAATTTGCTAAATTTTCAAGGCCTGTGCCTTCCTTAATATCCACCCCTTCGCAGGTTGTAAAATTTGCGTTAAATAGCCATGGATCAATGTTAAAATTGGTGGCAAATTGCTCAACAATTTGCTGATATTTTGTAAAATGCCCTGCTTTTTTGCGGCTATGCCATCCAAGATCCACCGCAGGAAAGGTTGAAATATCCGCCCCTTGCAAAACAGCCGGCCTGCCTGCGGTCATATCGTTGTTTATAACAATAAAATCGGCCACAAATGGCAATTTACCATTTTTAATTATTGCAATTGGCTTGCCGGTTTCGGGGCAGGTTTCAAAAATTACTTCCCCATCGGAGGCTTTAGCAACTAGGTCGTTTGTTTGTTGATTTTTATAGCCTTCGCATTCCAAAATTAATTTGCCATCTTTTTGTAGCAATTTATGCACCTCAATAACTTGCCCGCCAAATTTTACTTTAAATTTTTTGAGGTCAAAAGTTGCAAGACGCACAACACAGCCAGCTTGTTCAAAAATATTACTTAGCTTTAAAACTCCGTGCAGGTAAGGAATGTTTCGCGTATGGCTTTCGCTTACAATAATTACATTTTTTGCCTCATTTTTTAAGATATTATTTTGTTTTTTTGTGTTAATAAATTTTTTTAGCTTCTCAATGCTGCGGGCAACGCCGTCTTCACTAATATTTTTAAAGCCAGCGGGAAATAAATTGCAATCAACATTTGCAATTTTAAAGCCCGAATATCTAATATCGCAGGAGTTGTATATATTACTAGCATTTGGCGAAATTGTTTTGTGCTTGTCCTCAAGCCAAGTTAAAATATTTTTCCAGTTTGTATTTGCAAAATTTTGCAAAAAAGTTGAGTTGCTCATAAAAATAGCGAAAATAAAAATAGATTAATTTTTGTGTAGCAAACTTAAAGAAGTTAAAATTAAAATTTTAGCAAACTCAGGCGTTGTGTTGTAGGTAAGATGTTTTCCGCAATGCTCGTTAATTTGCTCAATAATTTGGCATATAAGTTCGGTATTAGCCTGATTTTGCAAGGCAAAGTTTTTTAGTGCAAACTCGCAAATGTAGCAAAAAGTTGTAATATCGTTTATTTGCTCCATTTTAATGGAGGTTTTGTTATTTATAAAATTGTTAACAGACTGTAAAATTTGCTCAAATTTTGCCTCCACCAAAATTTTTGCCAAAAAGGGCGAAAAAGCCGAAATTTGGTACAAGCTAGAAACATCCGAGCAGGCAATATTTTGCACAGATAAAATTTTGTCAAAATCGCTCACACTAGGCGGCTTTACAAAAAATACCACCCCACGGGAGCGAATTGTTTTTAAAAGCTTGTTAATATCGTGGCAAATTGCAATAACATAAAGGCTGCCATCGGCCTCCTCCAAAGTTTTTAGCAAGGCATTTGCAACGGGCTTGGATAGGTTGTCAATAAAATCTAGCACAATAAATTTGTTATCGCCCATCAGCGGAGTTTTTGTTACAAACGAGCGCAAATTGCCTTCTATGTGGTCTTTTAGCGAGATAGAATTTTTGTTCAAATTTTTTAACTCATCCTTTCCGTCCTTGTTTTTTGAAACATTTTTAATATACAAAACATCGGGGTTTTGGTCTTGATTTTTCTCCTCCGTTAAATTGCAAACAAAGCCCCGTTTTGCAAAAATTTGCGAAATTGCAACATTTACACCAAATGCCTTGCCAATGCCTGCCTTGCCAGAAATTATTGTAAAACGGGGCAACTTACATTGCTCAAAAAGGCTAACAATTTTGGCGGAAAACTCACAATCTCCAAACATTTGATAGCTAGGCAAGCTAGCCACAAATTGCTCTTGGTTTTCTATATCATCCCCGCTTTCCTCATCAGCATCTTCCTTGGTGGATAGTGTTTTTTTGCGTAGTTTTGTTTGTAGCTGCGTTTTAAGTGCTTCGCCAAGCTCGTCCTCAAGCTCCCCGCGAAATTCGTTTGCAAATTCGTCTTTTTTACTCAAATTTTGCCCTAAATCCTCGTCGTCAAACATTTTGTATTAATTAATTACCTACTTACCCTCAAAACATATAACACGCAAAACATATTTTGCAAGTTTTTAGTTTATTTTTGTTTTGTTATTTAGCGGATGAATTCTCAAATTTGTGCCAAATGCGTTGAAACGACACAGGTGCTATATGTGTAGAGGGGGAGGTGTTAAAAACCATAGTGGCTTATCCACCATTTTTTGTTGTCAAAAAAGTCGCGCAGGTCGTAAATGGAATGTTTTAGCATTGCAAATCGCTCAACGCCAAGGCCAAATGCAAGGCCTGTGTATTTGGTGGTATCAATGTTGCAATTTTGCAAAACATTTGGGTGAATAACCCCGCAGCCCAATACTTCAAGATATTTAATTTCGCCCCCAACATTAATGCCAATATCCACCTCGGCCGAGGGCTCCGTGAAGGGAAAAAAGCTAGGACGAAAGCGAACGGTGATATCCATGCCGTTAAAAAATTCCTTCAAAAATTGCTCAATAATCCATTTTAAATTTGCAAAAGATATATTTTGCTCAACCAAAACCCCCTCAACTTGGTTAAACATTGGGGTGTGGGTGCGGTCCATATCGCAGCGGTATGTTCGCCCGGGGGACAAAAAACAAAATGGAGGTTGTTGATTAAACATTGACCTAATTTGCACGCTAGAAGTATGGGTGCGAAGTAGATAATCCCCCTCCGTCTCATTTGGTATTTTAACAAAAAAGCTATCGTGCATGCCACGGGCTGGGTGGAGCGGCGCAAAATTTAGGGCGTCAAAATTATAAAAATTTGTTTCTATTTCGCGATCAAAACGCAAGTCAAAGCCATATTTATAAAAAATTTTAACAATTTCGTCAATTGTTTGGGTAATGGGATGAATTTTGCCTATTTTGTTTTCAAAAGCAGGAATTGTAATATCAACCTGCGAAGCCTGAAATTTGCTATTAATTGATTCAATTTTTATTGATTGCATTGTTTGCAAAACTCGCTCCTCAATAAATATTTTTAGCTCGTTAATTTTGGAGCCAAAAATCTTTTTTTCCTCAATGCTAAGCCCAGCAACACCTTTAAATAGAGCAGTTAAAAGGCCTTCCTTACCAAGAAACGAAGATTTTAAATCGAGCAATGATGGTAATGTGTGATGCACAGATATTTTTTCAACAAAGCTTAACATGCAATCATCAAGTTTTTCGTTCGGTTTTTCGCTCATAACAGAAAAAAAAGATTACTACTTCTTTTTTTTCTTGTCCGCCACTGCTTTTTCCTTGACTTTTTTTGGTGCAACCGCATTTACTGTGTTGTTAACAAGCGAAGCTGCCGATACAATAGCCCCAAATTTGTTTTTTTTCACGGCTTTTACTTCGGCGTTTTTGTTCCACGCCCTGTGATTAATTGGATGGGTTATCTCAACATCAATTTCGCTAACATTTTCAATAGATGAAAAGCTTTGTAATGTTGCGCCATTAGCAAATTTAATAGTAATTGGCTTGTATTGTGGGTGAATTTCAGGCTTTGCCATAAAACAAAATAATTAATCAAAAAAATATTATAACATATATTTAATTCATTTATTGTTTATTGTCAAGTTTTTTTAAAAAATGATTGTAATTTTATTTGTCGGCAATATTATTTTTACTAAATAATTTGCAAAAAATATGATATTACAAGTAAAACCTCAAATAAAGCCTCAAATTTTTGATGATAGTCCATGCCCTATTTTTACAAGGCTAAAAAGCAAAACTTGTTGTTTTGATTTTTTGTTTTTGGAAGGGCTAAAAACTAGCAAAATCTCCGCACTTAAATTTGTTGATATTTTTGGCGAGCGGCAAAAGGTGAATGTAAAAAATCTTAAATTGATATCTTTTACAATAAGCACAATTTCAGCTGACAAAATTGCAGAGCTAAGCAATGCCTATCGCAACAAAAATAAGCCAACAAATGTGCTGAGCTTTGAAGGAAAGATTTACAAAAATAACAAAAAAGGTGCAACACTTAATTTGGGCGATATTTACATTTGCCCTTCGGTTATAAGGCAGGAGGCAATAGAGCAAGCCAAAAACCCTCAGCAACACTATATGCACATGCTTTTGCACGGCTTTTTGCATCTGCTAGGTTTTGACCACGAAACCGAAAAAGACGCACAAAAAATGGAAAAAACCGAAACCGAAACCCTCGCCAAATTTTGCATCGAAAATCCGTATTAGCTTTTTATGTTTTTAATAGACCCATCCTAAAATATCTTGATGAGCCGATGCGACTTTATCTTCATAAAACTCGTAAGGCGAGGAAAAATTTTTATAAAAAAATAAAGTAAAAAGGGGGTTATGGGAGGGGTCTATTAAAAATTTTGCACAAAACTTTGGGTGGTGGTTATGCTGGCGGTGGTTTTGCATTGGCCTCTTAGGCGCATGCAGTCGTGGGTGGCGGTAATTTTTACTTCGCAAAACGATGGTTTTACAAGCAAAGTAAAAGTTTGCAAAATTTGCTGAGTTAGTTTTTCCTGCAGGGTGAGTGTGTGAGAGTGGTAGTTTATAATTAGCGAAATTTTATCAAAACCTATGATATACTTTTGCGGAATGTAGCAAATATCAACGCTGCCTTCAAATTTTAACAGATGATGTTCGCAAAAAGATACAAAATTTATGTTTGAAACACAAATTTTTTGCCCAGCATAATTTTCGGCCGAAAGCAGAGATTTTTCCACGGCTTCGTTGATGTTTGTATTGGAATATTTATAAAAAAAATCCTCATAAAACTGCAAAACTCTTTGCGGGGTATTTGAAACATCGCATAAATTTTTGTGATTTAAAAAATTTGTTATGGTTGTTATGGCCGATAACAAATTTTTTTTAGTGGGAGTTTTCATGCTAGGCGTCCAAATTTTCAACTTTGAGGGCATTTTCAATGATAAAGTTACGGCGTGGCTCAACAACATCGCCCATTAGAGTTGAAAACACCTCATTTGCCTTTTCGGCATCGTTAATGCCAACTTGCAAAAGTGTGCGGGCGTTAGGGTCTAGAGTTGTTTCCCACAATTGCTCGGGGTTCATTTCTCCTAGGCCTTTAAATCGCTGCATGCTAACGCCTTTTTTTGCAATTGCTTCAGCCAAATTTGCAAGTGTAGACAAATTTTTAAATTCGCTAACGCTTCCACCCTCGTCGGTTTTTGAAGGGGAAATAATTTTACCTTCAAAATCGTTGTTGAAAATGGCGTTAATTTCAGCAAATGCCTTAATGGATAGAGTGAATTCAAAAATTTTGAAAAACTTTGCACTAACAAAATATTTCATTGCAACTCCACGGGTTGTTTTTGAAAATATAATTACTTGCTCACCTTCTTGATCCTCAATAGTTACGGACCAAGCAGTATTTTCGTCCTCATTAAAAATATTGATAGAATGCAAAACTTCTTCCTTCAAATTTTGTAAATCCTCAAAAGTTTTTACGCTATTTAGGACAATTGCTTCGCAAATTTCGGTTGGCAAGTGAAATGCCAGTTTTGACATAACCCTTGAAAAACTTACAACTTTTTGTAGATATTCAACCATCATTGCACTTGGCACTTGCCCATTTTTACTTAGCATAATTTGATTTTGCTCCACAAAGTTTTTTAAAACATACTCATCAAATGCGGCTTGGTCTTTTAAATAAACCTCGCTTGAGCCTTTTTTTACTTTGTACAGCGGGGGCTGAGCGATATATAAATAACCAGCGCGAACTACATCGGGCATCCAGCGATAAAAAAGGGTTAAAAGTAGGGTTCGTATGTGGGCGCCATCAACATCGGCATCGGTCATTATAACTATTTTGTGGTAGCGAATTTTTGCTAGGTTAAAATCCTCAGCGCCAATTCCACAGCCCATTGCAGTAATAAGGGTGCCTATCATTTCAGAGGAGACAATTCGGTCAAAACGAACTTTTTCAACATTCAGCACCTTTCCGCGAAGTGGTAAAATTGCTTGAATTTTTCTGTCCCTTGCTTGCTTTGCCGAGCCACCTGCTGAGTTACCCTCAACAATAAATAGCTCGCAGAGGCTTGCGTCCTTTTCTTGGCAGTCGGCAAGTTTTCCCGGTAAATTTGCAGTTTCAAGCACACCCTTACGGCGAGTAAGCTCGCGGGCCTTTCGCGCGGCTTCGCGGGCCCTTGCGGCATCAGATATTTTTTCCACAATAATTTTTGCATTTGCGGGGTTTTCCTCAAGCCATGCCGAAAGTTTGTCGGCAACTAGGCCCTCCACAACGGGGCGAACTTCCGATGAAACAAGTTTATCCTTAGTTTGGGACGAAAATTTAGGGTCTGGCACTTTAACCGAAATGATACAGGTTAGTCCCTCGCGGGCGTCCTCACCTGTTATTGCAAGTTTGTCCTTTTTTGCAAGCTGGTCAATGTATTTGCCAAGGGAGCGAGTTAGTGCGCCGCGAAAACCAGCCAAGTGAGTTCCCCCGTCCTTTTGGCGAATGTTGTTTGTAAAACAATAAACCGACTCGCTATAACTATCGTTCCATTCAAGGGATACCTCAACAGTTACATTGCCATCGCTGCCTTTAATGTAAATTGGCTCGTGAACTGCTTTTTTTGAGCGGTCAGCATAGCGTAAAAATTCAAGCAAGCCGCCTTCAAAATAAAATGTTTTGCTTTTGTAAGACCCATCGTCGTTTGCATTTTCGGCTCTAAAATCCTCAAATACAATTCTAATGCCAGAATTTAAAAATGCCATCTCGCGAAAGCGAGTTTCAAGCGTTGTGTAATCGTATTTTATGTTTGTAAAAGTTTTATCGGATGTTAAAAATGTAACTTCCGTGCCTTTTTTGCCTTCTGGCGCTGGCCCTACTTCAATCAGCGGAGCGATTGCCGCACCTTCGTGAAACTCAACAAAATACTCCCTTCCATTTTTCCAAATGCGAAGTTTTAGCCATTCCGATAGAGCATTTACAACCGAAACCCCAACCCCGTGAAGCCCACCAGATACTTTGTAGGAGTCCTGATCGAACTTACCCCCAGCATGAAGCTGGGTCATAATTACTTCGGCGGCCGAAATGCCCTCCTCCTTGTGTATATCAACGGGAATCCCCCTTCCATTATCGCGAACGGTAATCGAATTATCAGCATTTATGCAAACATAAATTGTGTCGCAGTGGCCAGCAAGTGCCTCATCCACCGAGTTATCCATTACTTCGTAGACCATATGGTGCAAACCGCTGCCGTCATCCGTGTCGCCAATATACATTCCGGGGCGTTTTTTTACTGCGTCCAATCCTTTCAAAACCCTAATTGATGATGAATTATATTCCCCAGTCATTACTTCGCTCATAACCAAATTTCATTAAATATCTACAAAACAACTTATAAAACCATTATTTTATTTTTCAACACAAAATCGTTAAATTTTTGATTGCTCCAAAAAGATTGATGATTTTGGGGCGGTTCTTTTATAAATACAATAATAATGGTTGGGCTATCAACAAAATTAAAAAAAAGTTTGACTTTTTAATTGTTGTGTTGTAATACTGGTGAAGTGGCTGGATAGCAAAGTGGTAATGCAGGGGCCTGCAAAGCCTCTATCGGCGGTTCGATTCCGCCTCCGGCCTCCAAATTTGTGCTTTCAAACCCGTGCTGATTAATAATTTAAAACCAAAACAATTACTTGTGTTTGGGCTTGGGTTTGCATTAATGGGCTTGTTTTTGGTCTCGGTTTTTTTTCAACATAAAAAGTTATCTAATTTAGCAAATCAGCAGCAAGTATCTATCGTTATAAGGCAAAACTCAATAAAAAAGGAATCAGTACAAAGCGGTTTTTATATTTACAACGCAATTAAATTTGCAAATTCTGTTGATGTTTTTTCGCAGGTTGATGCCAAAATTTTAACTATTAACACCCAGCAAGGCGCACTTGTTAAAAATACGGATGCTATTTTTACAATTCAACGCCGAGACCTAGATGAGGAAATAAAACAAGAAACCCAACGCCTAGAAAACAACAAGCTAACACTAAGCACAAACACAAAGCTTTACGAGCAAAAAATGATTAGCAAGGCAGAATATTTAGCAAGCGTAAAGAACCATCAACTTTCGCAGCAAAATTTGGCAAAGCTTTTATCAACAAGCAATAATGCACAAATTGTTTCGGGTTTTAATGGATTTATTGAAAAAATATATCCACAGCAAAACGAGCTAATTTTTGCAAGCAAAACCAAGCTTTTTACAATAAAACTGCAAGATAAATTTTATTTTGAAACAGAGATCTCTGCCGAGCAAAAAAAACAGATAAATAACATTGGTCAAGTTAGTGTGGAAGTATTAAACCAAGATAAACCATTGATTCTGCAAGGTTTTATAGAACAAACCTACGCAGCCCCGCAAGGCAAAGTAAAATTAGTAATAGTAATTGATACAAATTCGCCAAATTATGCAACTTTTGTAAATTCTACCGCTGGTAGCGAGCAAATAAAAGTAAAAATCTTTTGTGCAACTTCCTCGCAGGAGGCCTATTGGGTGCCAGTTTCCTCAATTTTTGTAAATGCACAAAACAAATTTGCAATAAAATATGTCAATTTAAAAGGAGAGGCCGTGGAAAGCGAAGTAGAAATTATTGAAACAAAAAACAATAATTTTGTCTTTGTCTATATATCTCTCCCTTCGTTTAAAAAATCTGCCCTGCCACAAAGTATTAGTATTGTATAACATTATGACAGAATCAACCAAAGAAGTAAAAATTGTCACTGCCGCATTTTTAATTATAGGCAACGAGATATTATCCGGCAAAACGCAGGACACCAACTTGCAAAATCTATCTAAAAACCTCAACAAAATTGGCATTAGGCTTTCGCAGGCAAGAGTGGTGCTAGATATTGAGGAGGATATTATTTTTGCAGTGCGCGAGCTATGTGCCAAATATAATTATGTTTTTACATCTGGCGGAATAGGCCCCACGCACGACGACATAACAACAAATGCAATTGCAAAAGCCTTTGGGGCACAGTTATATAGCGATGATTATGTTTATAGCCTCCTTGAAACCTACTACAAAAATAGGGGGGATGCCATGAATGAAGGCAGGGCCAAAATGGCAATAGTGCCACAAGGATGCACGCTTATTGAAAATGAAATTTCTACCGCCCCCGGATTTGCACTTAAAAATGTATTTGTTTTTGCGGGAATCCCCCGCATTTTTAATGCAATGCTTAATGCGGCAATTGCAAAAAATTATATTAGTGGAGGCTCAGTAATGCACTCGCAAACCGTTGAGCTAGATATTTTAGAAAGCGTAATTGCCAAGCAACTAAGCGATTTACAAGTAAAATATCCCCTCGTAGAAATTGGAAGCTACCCCCAAATCGGCTACACCCAAATTGTTGCAACATCCTACTACCCCCACCTCATTAACGAAGTCATCGCCCTCATAAAAACCCTCGCTCCAATGAGGTAAATTTTTTAGATATCATTTTTCTAAATTCCCATTCCCGCCATCCTTTTTTTTGTCATTCCCGCACAGGCGGGAATTAAAGCAAAATAAGGAAGGTGGGTGGGTAAAAAAAACACGGCAACAAGACAATGAGTATAAAAAAATATTTTTTTCTTGCTTTCTAATTTTAAATATTTTATTCAACTACTAGTAGTTTTTTAATGTATTTTTTTATTATAAAAATGATGGATAATTAAAAACCTAACCCACGCATTTTGTTACATAAGCAAATATCTCAACACAATGGAGATTGCTATAATAATGAAAAAATAATACAACAAACATTTGCCAATCACCAACCTTTAGAAATGGAAGAATCTGTTGATTCTTCTAAATTGACTACAAATTTCGTTCAAAATAAACAGCCCTCACTTCCTTCTAAGATGTTTCGTTATTCACTTGGTATAGAAGAGTGTTTTTACCCCTACTCCGAATGTTGCGAACCAAATACAACCGCAACAAGACAACGCTATAAATCTATGTAAAATCTACAAAAATGGGGTCTNAGAACCTATCCACAAGTAATTTACAAAAGGTATTTTATTAGTTTTTGATGAATTTTTACTCACAATGTTTGAAAATATTGGTTATATTTGATAAAATTTTGCGAAAAAATACGCAAAAAATAATGAGATAGATTTTGTGAATATTTACGGATAGGTGCTAAATCATCTTGCCAATAAACTGCGTGTAAATTGGCAATATAGTTGCCGAAATTACCCAAATAATCATTCCGCCGGCTATCATAATTCCGGCTGGTTTTATGGTGGCTATTAGGTTGTCGGATAGGTTATCAATTTCTCTTGTGTAAAAGGTTACAACATTGTCTAAGGAGCTGGAAATTTCGCCAGTTGCCTCGCCAATTTTAAACATTCGCACGGTAAAATTTGGTATAATTGTGTTGTCCATTGCCTGCGAAACTGTTGAGCCGTAAGAAACCTTTTCGGCAATAGAGGCGATAACTTTTTGCATTACATCGTTATTTATTACATTGCACGATTTTTCCAGCGCCTCAATAATATTTGTTCCGCTCTTGTAGGCAATGGAAAAAAATATACAAAATTTTGCAATGTTAGATTTTATAATAATTGAGCTAACAATAGGAATTTGCAGCTTTGCCCAATCTAACTTTTTTTTAACAAAGGGAAACAACCTCGAAAGCACCGAGGCAGCCGTAAAAAACGAGGAAAGCCCACTAATTATACCAATCCAATTTGCCCCCATAAAATGTGCAAAACTTTGTAGCATTAAAGTGGAGCGAGAGGGCTGAATACCCATTGAAGAACCAAATTCCATCATTCTAGGTATCATAAAAGTTGATGCCCCCGTTATAACCCCAAAAATAATAAACAACAAAAATATTGGATAGGCAATTGCTTTGCGAGTTTTAGATTTTATTAAATTATTAACCTTAATATAATTAACAATGTATCCAAACGACTCTGGAAGATTATTGCTAATTTCGCCCATTGAAATAATTGAGGTGTAAAAATCGCTGATTCCCTCCGCCGAAGTTTGTATTGCCTGCGAAAGCATCTGCCCGCTTTTTATTGCCTCAAAAACCGCCTGCGAAAAAAGTTTGATATTTTTCGTTTTAATTTCAAGACTCATAATATTTAATGCCTCCTGCATGCTAACCCCAATTTTTGCAAGCTCATACATGTAGGAAAAAAAGAACAAAATATCGGCATTTCGCAGCTTAACTTTTTTTAACCCCTTAGTTTGCTTAATGCTTAAAATTGTAAAATTTTTTGAAAGTTTATCATATAAAATCGCCTTGTCCTCCTCGTATTCCTCCTTTGTAAGCTTCACGCCCGTGCGTAAATTTATTAGCTTGCATTTAAAATATGGCATCCCTTAAAGTTTATAAATATCTGCCTATTATAACACTTTTTTATCAACTTAGCAAGGGTTTTGTCGTGGTATTTTAGTTGTGTTTTATCTATTGTGTTAATTAATTTAGGGGGGCATATACAAAAAAGTAGCGTTCTCGCTTCCTGCTATTCCCGCCCCGCCTTGTTTATCATTCCCGCGAAGGCGAGAATCCACTGAAACATTGTATTGTATTAGGCACCCATCCTAAAACCTATTGTTTATCAAGCGAAGTAGGAGCCAAGATATTTTTTTAAAACATTTTAATGAGCCGATGCGACTTTATCCGATATAAGCGAGCAAGGCGAAGAAAAATTTTATAAACCTCTATAAAAGGGGATAAAATAAAAAGTGGGTTTGGGGAGAGGTCTATTAAGACTCATATTCAATGGCGAGGTTTTCAAAGCGGGTGGTTTCTTCGTCAAAGCGGAGCAAGGCGGTGCCAATTTCGCCGTTTCGGTGTTTTGCAATAATAACTTCGGCTTTGTTTTTGGCTTGATGGGCCTGCTCGCATAAAATTTCCCAGTCGCGGTATTTAAGGGCTTGGGGGTTCTTTTTTTGCAATTCCATATCGTAATTATCGGGCTGTATTGGTGGCTCTGGCGGCATTTTGCGAGATATATAGTAGGACTCCCTATACAAAAACAGCACAATATCGGCATCTTGCTCAATTGAGCCACTTTCTCGCAGGTCGGAAAGCTGCGGATGTTTGTCGTCCCTGCTTTCAACACCACGCGAAAGCTGAGAAAGTGCAATTACAGGAATATTCAGCTCCTTTGCAATGGCCTTTAGCCCTTGTGTAATTTCAGAAACTTCCTGCACCCTGTTGCCGCCGTCTCTTCCGCTGCCGCGAAGAAGCTGAAGATAGTCCACAATTAGCATATTTAGGCCGTGGCGTTGTTTTAGGCGTCTTGCACGGGTGCGAAGGGCACCTATGCCTAGGGCTGGGGTGTCGTCTATGTATATTGGCATGGAGTCTATCTCGGGGATTTTTTCAATAATGTTGTTGAGGGTCATTTGGTCTATTTTGCCGCTAACAAGCTCGCTAACTGGGGTGCCGGTATGCATTGATAAAAGCTTGGCCGAAAGCTGGTCGGAGCTCATTTCCAGTGAAAAAATGCCAATACCGCCTTTTTTGTTTTCTTGATAATCTGGCGTCATTTCAACGGCCCTTGCGGCGTTCATTGCAATTGACATTGCAAAAGATGTTTTACCCATGGACGGCCTGCCGGCAACAATAATTAAATCGCTATCTTGCCATCCGTGAATTTTGTCGTTTAGCTCGTAAAAACCGGTGTCAATTCCGCTTACTCCGCCTTTTAGCTTTGCAAGTTCCATTCGGCGTCGGGTTTCGGCCAAAGCCTGTTTGAGCGTTACAAATCCGCCAACAATTTTTGCCGAGCCAGCGGTGATTGCAAAAAGCTCCGTCTCAATTTTTTCAATTTGCTCGGCGGTTTTAACATCGGTTTGGGTTTTCATTACAACATCTCGCACATTGCCCATTAAAACATTAATTAGCAAACGTTTTTGGGCTAGGTCTTTAATTGTTTCAGCCCGTTCTTTAAGGTCGCTCACGCCAACTAAATAATCGGCAACTATTGTTCGTAAGTAATTTACGCCTTTTATTTCAATAAATCCTTTGTCGTTAGGAAAGTTGGAGGATATGCTTATTGGGTCGGCAATGCGGCCTCTATCAATAAGCTTGATAATTGTTTCGTAAATTTTGCCGTGGGTTGGCTCGTAAAAATCGGCAACGGATAGCACCTCCCTCACTTTGTTTAAATTGTTATTATCATGCAAAAGCCCGCCCAATACCTCCTGCTCGGCAATTATGTTATGCGGCAGAGATATTTCAGCATTTGTTTCGTTGGACAACAATTTTAAATCGCTAGATGAGCTATTGTTGCTTTTATTATTTGCCGTGATGTTTGTTGGGGTGTTGTCGCTCATAACAAAAAAGTTTTGTTATGTTAGATTGCTGTGTTTCTAATATCCAAAATTGCCGTTAATTTTGCAAGAGCCTCAGGGTTTTTGCGATTGTAGTATTTCATTAGTTTTTTACGCTGATTTACCAAAATTACAATGCTGCGTTTTGTTGCGTGGTCGTGCTTGTGTTTTTTAATGTGGCTAGAAAGGTAGCCAATGCGGTGTGTTAACCCAACAATTTGAAACTCAACCGAGCCAGTATTTTCTAAACTAACCGAAAGCTCACCAAGTGGCGCCAAATTTTTTTGAACTAAATTAGAAGGCATACTATATATAATATAACAATTCAATAAAACAATAAAACATTTTTTGTTGTAAAAAAAACTATACACCATATTTTTTTGATGTCAAGAAAATTTAAAATTAAAATAACCAAATTTATTTATTGAAAGTTATTTTTTTTTGTTTAGAGTTAGTTGTCAATAAAATTTGTATTTAAAAATTATGAATCATTTTATGGATAATTTTGTTGAAGGCGTTTTATTGCTCGACGATGGCACATTTTACAAAAGTCTAACATTAATGCCGCAGAATGTTTCAGGCAGCAAAGTATTTGGTGAAATATGTTTCAATACCGCATTTACAGGGTATCAGGAAATTGTGAGTGATCCGTCCTACCGAGGGCAAATTATTGTCTATACATTTACTCACATTGGCAATGTTGGTTGCAACGAGAACGATGTCGAGTCCATAAGTTATATGAGTGAATTTAAAAACGCAAAGGCAATGGTTGTGCGCAATTTGCCAACAAATTATTCTAACCATCGCGGGGTGCAAAATTTGTTTGATTTTTGCAAGCAAAACCAAATTACTCTTTTTATTGGTGCGGACACTAGGGCAATAACCAAAAAAATTACATCAAAAACCTTACGCCATGGCAATGCAGTAATTGCTTGCAATGTAAATGAGGGCAATATTAAGCAGCTTTACGATGAGCTACTACTTAAACCTTCAATGAATGGCGCAGAGCTTACATTTGATATTTACCCAAAACCTCCACGCTTTTTTGAAAATGGCAAAATTTCAAATTCCATTACAAAACGCGACTGGGCGAAAAATCTTGCCGTGATAGACTTTGGCATTAAGGAAAACATTTTAAATCTTTTGGAGCAAAATGATTTTGACATTCAAATTTTTCCACACGATGTTTCGTTTAGCGAGCTTGAAAATTTTGACGCCTATTTTTTATCAAATGGCCCGGGAGACCCACGCCCAACATATTCTGGCTGCAAAACACTTATTGATGCCATTGTAAAAAGTAAAAAGCCGGTATTTGGCATTTGCCTTGGGCATCAAATGCTTTCGCTTTCCCTTGGGCTTGCAATTGAAAAAATGCCTCAAGGCCACAGAGGGGCAAACCAACCAGTGAAAAACTTTAAAACTGGCCTTGTGGAAATTACCAGCCAAAACCACGGCTTTGCAGTTAGCGAAAAATCGCCAATTCCACCGCATATCACAATAACCCATCGCTCCCTTTTTGACGGCGTTATTGAAGGTTTTGAAACCAAGGATGGCAAAATTTTATCAATTCAATATCATCCCGAATCCAGCCCCGGCCCCCACGATAGCCGCTACCTTTTTACTCAGTTTAGAGCAATGGTGGGTTGATATTTAAATATTTTTGCATCACTATTCTTTCATTCATACTTTTCGTTGTCAGCGGCGTTTTTGTTATCATTAAGTTCTTTTAAAAATGGTGCGGCTAGTTGTTTTACATTGGGACTAATGTCTTGTAATAAAGTTTTCTCTATTACAAGCAACGGCTCCATCTCTTCAGTATATTGTTGTTGATGGTTTTTGATAACGATACTTGTGTTCATAAAAAATTAATTTATATAGCTTAGCTTATATTTACTTTGCTGTCAAGTCAAGCTTTGTTGAGTTAAATTTTTCAAGTTCGGTCTTTTTAATAATAATTTCTCTCCACGATGACCCCTTTTCAATTTTAACGCCGACACTTTCTAACAGGCCTCTTGTTTCGGTTAGCCCTAATAAACCTTTATAGGCTATTGTTGTATTGTTCGCCTCATGTGTAATTTCATAATCACTATCCTTTGCAAAAAATACACGAGAGCTATTTTTGCGAAAATTTTGACTCATGTTTAAATCTTGATATTTTTCATTATAATCATCGCGCAACTCCTTCATTGAACATTTATTATTTAAGTCCTCATTTTTTATACAATCCTCGGGCAACTTCTTCATTAAATATTTTAAGTCCTTATTGTTTATTAATTTATACGTTGTTTCCGAGGTGGAATTTAACATGACAAGCTTATCTTCATAAGTATTATCAACGTCGGTTTCTGAAAGGTAAAAGTTCGGAAGTATTCCTCCGGTGAATTGACGACCATAATCGCATAACGATTTATGGGCTTCAATTAAATCAAAAACTGCATTTATTTTGTCTTTGTTTATTTCTGGTTTTTTATGTAAATCCATTAAAATTGTTAAAAACGATAAGTTAAAATTATCACCTTCTCGCACCCTCATTATCTCAATGCAATCGGCCGATTGCACGAGTATTTTTATTAACTGAGCTTCTTTATCATCCCCTTCTTTATGGCCTCCTTCTTTATGACTATTTATAAAAATGTTTCTAATGTTTGTTATTTCCTTTTCTGTTGCATCTTTTTCTGGGTTTTGTTCGTTGCAAAATAAATCCTCCAATATTAATGTAAATAAATAATAGGACTCACTCTCCCAATAATCCTTACCATCACCCATTCTGCACGAATCGTGAAAAATAGCCCCAATTTGTGCATATCGTGTTATTTTGTTGTCGCATTGAATGATATTGGCAAGCCTTTCAACCAAAATTGCAGCTCTTGATACATGCCTTCTTCCGTGAGTCTCTCTTTCCTTTTTTTCCTCGGATCTCTCTATAAATGTGTTGTCTGGCATTTTGTAGGAATATATCTCTTCAAAAGAAATATCGGCAATTTTGTAAAAAAACTCATTAAACTCTTGCTCCTCTAAGCTTTTAATAGATTTGTCTTTAAGTTGCTTTTTTAATAATTTATATTTGTCGTTGCCAATTATATAATTGTATAATTTTGCAACATACTCACCAGTTTTAACGCCTCTTTGTGTATTATCTTGCATATTTTTCAATTTAATATTCTTTAAAAAGCTTATGATTTTATCTTGAACTAGCTGTTCGGGATTATTATTCATAGCGAAAAAAAGTGAATTGATATTATTTTGTATTCTACATTATATTTTGTAAAATTACAAGCTTTTTTGTTTGATTATTAACTTTGTGTTTACCTCACAACCTAAACCTCAATTTTGGTGTAGGTGAAGTTTTTTACTTGTTCTAAAATGGTTTGGGCGAGGGGGTCTAGTTTTTGTTGGGTTAGGGTTTGGTAGGCGGTTTCTTCGGTGGCGTTTGGGTGGGTTTTTAAAAAGGAGCGAACTTCTCCGCCTTCAACCCTAATGCTAGGCGCGATAGAATTTGAAAGGGCATTTGCCCACATTAGCTCGTTTATAATATATTTTTCAAATATTTTAAGATGCTGAGGGTTTTGTTGCAAAGCCCGTAAAATTGGCTGTTCGGTTTTAGGTAGGCCGGTGGAAAGGGATGTGATGTAAGTTTTTGTGGAGTCCAAAAAATCTGCCTCATTAATGTTTGTAATATATTTTAGCACATATTTGCGTTTTGCAAAGTTTGTAACGATATTTTTTGTAACTTCGGCCCTTGTAAGCTCTGGGTTTTGATTTATAAATTTAACGATAATTTCGTAGACGGCAAATTCAGCATTTGTAATAATTTCATCATCAAAAAAAATTGCCGGTTTTATTAATTTATTGCCCGCAGAATCGCTATATTGGCAATTGCCTTTGAGCGGATGTAGCAAAAAAATAAACAAAAAAATTATCTTAAACATTATTTTAAACACGGCTAGATATAAAAATTGCTATTTTTACTATTTTTGCAAAAAAAGGCTCCAAAACCATTTTTAACATTGGCGATAAATTTTGCGATTGTTGCTCTCCGGTGTGTTTGTGATGAATTTCATCTGCCAAAAATTTTGCAATTTTTGCAATAAATTGCTCATTTGCTTCGGCATTTTGTAGCTCGCCAATTTGTTCTTTGTAGTGTTGCTCTATAACTGTTTCCACCTGTTTTGTTAAAAGCATTGCAATTTGTATGTCAAAAATGGTGCTTACATAACCCAAATAAAAGCTAAATGGCTTCCATAATAAATCAAAGCTGCTGGGCTTAAAATTTTTGTTTTGCCTAATTTGGGCTTGAAAATACTGCAGATGCTCCAGCTCGCTTTCTAGCATTTCTATAAGCTCGTTAATTGTTTGCTGCGGAAAATTTTTTTGTTTTGCGGCCTTAATTTGCCCCAAATAAATTTGCTTTGCACCCAATTCCCCCGAATTATTAACCATTGCCGCCCGCGCCTGCGTTGCATTACACTCACAAACCGAAGGTGAAAGTTGAAACAAATGCTTGTAGCTCATTTTTTGCCTGTATTAATAAATTAGCTAATAATGAACGATTAAAGTTAATTTGTCAATATTTTGTGTTAATTATATTTGTGCTGATAATTTTACTGGATTTCCGCATTCGCGGGAATGACAACGGGTAGTGCGGGAGTAAAAGAGGAAGACTTGAGAATGGTAAAGCGAGTGAAGACTGAGTAAAAATTCCACAAAATGCTTGCAAAATATGTTTTGTGTGATAATAAACATTGTTTGTGATGGAGGGGGGGTCTTAGATAAATGTTCTAGATAAAATATTAATAACCTATGCTATGTCGGTAAATGTAAGTGGTATTAATTTACCAGTCTATCTTGATTATCAATCTACAACGCCAATGGATGGAAGGGTTAAACAAAAAATGATTGAGGCTATAGATTTTTTTGGAAATCCGCATTCTAAAACACACAAATTTGGGTGGCAAGCGGAGGAAATGTGCGATATTGCAAGGCAGCAAGTTGCAGCGGTTATTGGGGCTGATGAGAAGGATATTGTTTTTACAAGTGGGGCTACAGAGTCCAACAATTTGGCTATTGAGGGGCTAGCACGCATGTATGGAGACACAAAAAAGCATATTATTACCTGCGTTACGGAGCATAAATGTGTTATAAACTCGTCAAGATATCTTGAAAGTAAGGGCTTTAAAGTAACATTTTTGCCGGTGCAAACAAATGGGCTGATTGATTTAAACCAGCTAGAAAGCCTGCTTAATGACAATGTTTTGGTGGTTTCTATAATGGCAGTTAATAACGAAATTGGTGTGATTCAACCACTTAAACACATTGGGGAGCTTTGCAAAAAGCACGGAGTGTTTTTTCACACAGATGCTGCTCAGGCCTTTGGAAAAATTCCTCTAAATGTTGATGAGATGGGTATTGATTTGATGTCAATATCCTCGCACAAAATATATGGGCCAAAGGGTGTTGGGGCCTTGTATATTCGCCGCAAGCCAAAGCGTGTGCGTATTTTACCTATAATTCAAGGCGGGGGGCAGGAGCGTGGGCTTCGCAGCGGAACCCTATCTCCTCTTTTGCTTACCGGCTTTGGTGAGGCAAGTTATATTGCAAAAGTGCAAATGCAGGCGGATGATGGGCTTGTTACCCGTCATTTTAACCGCTTTTATAATGAAATTGTAAAGCAAATTCCCGAAGTTTATTTAAACGGCGATGCAGAAAGCCGATATAAGGGTAATATGAATATTTCTTTTGGGTTTATTGAGGGGGAGTCTATGATTATGGCGATAAAAAATCTTGCAGTATCCTCCGGCTCGGCTTGCACATCTTCAAGCCTTGAGCCTAGCTATGTAATTAAGGCAATTGGCGTTAGCGAGGAACTAGCCCACACATCTATTCGCTTTGGTTTTGGCAGAATGACAACGGATGAAGAAGTGGACTATGCAATTAACCTTATAAAAAGCAAAATAGACCATCTTCGCAACCTCTCCCCCCTTTGGGAAATGCACCAAAACGGCATCGACATCACCAAAATTGAATGGACGGGGCATTAGTTTAACCCCCCTCTCCACGCCTCTCCACGCCTCTCCACGCCAATTTTGCTTTTTGGGGTGGAGGCAGTAGATGACTTCTCATTCCCGCGAAGGCGGGAATCTAGAAAAACATTACATTGTTTTTTAAAGACCCCACCCTTAAACAAACGGGGGAGGGAAGCAACCTTTAACTTGCAGGTAGGGTCAAGCCCCCTCTCCCTGCGGGAGGGGGGCGAAGATATATTGAGGTGTGAGGGGGAAAAACAAAAAGGTAAATCCGGTTTTTGTTTTGAAAAAAAATGGATTCCCGCCTTCGCGGTAATGACAACAGAAGGTGCGGGAATGACACAAAAAGACGATAATAACAAAGACAACAAAAACGCAAGAAGTAAAAAAAAATCATTTTTTTCTTGCAAATAAATGTTGTTTTGATTTAATGATAATGATTATCAAAATTATTATCATTAAATTATTATATGAAAAATATAAATAAATTATTAGCTATAACCGCGCTGTCTACTATGGGGTTTAGTGTATATGCACAGGATGTTTCCAAGCAAAACGAAACTAGCCTTAAAACTGTTACAATTATTGCAAAGAAAAACGATAAAGTTGCGGTTAATTTTCCGGGGGCTGCTTCTTCAATTTCTGGCGAGGATTTTAAACGAAACGAATATTTGGATTTAAACCGCATAGCAAGGGACCTACCCGGGGTTACATTTAGAGAACAGGAGGGATTTGGCCTGCGACCTAACATTGGTATTCGTGCTTCACGAAATTACGAATCTGGCGATATTAACTTGCTTGAAGACGGCACAATGATAGCCCCCGCCCCATATTCCGCACCTAATGCTTATTACTTTCCCGATATTATGCGTATGGAAGGATTTGAAGTTTTTAAAGGTGGAAGCGCCCTGCAACACGGCCCACGCAGCACCTCTGGAACTTTTAACATGATAACCAAACAAATTGATGGCAAAAACCAAATTAACACAAGTTTTGGGTCTTTTGGTGAAAAAAACCTTAATGCAAAGCTTTCTAAAAACGAAAAGTATTATGGGTATATGTTAAATTTAAGCCAGCGTCAGGCGGAGGGCTTTCGCCAAGTTGATACCGTTGGCGGCAATACTGGTTACAATATGCAGGACTACATGAGTAAATTTCGCTTCAATACAAATCCGCAAAATTATGTTTATAATCAGCTAGATGTTAAGCTTGCGGGTAATAACCACACCTCAAATCAAACTTATTTGGGGCTAACCGAGGCCGATTTTGCAAAAGACCCAAACAGAGCCTACGCCTCATCGCAGCTCGATAAAATGACAAGCTCGCATAAACAATACGAAGCAACCCACACAATAAATGTTGGTAGCGATTTTACACTAAAAACAAAGGCCTACCACAACGAATTTCAACGAAATTGGTATAAACTTGACAAAATTGCTGGCAAAAGCATTTCAAGCGTTGTTTTTGACCCCTCAGCAAATGCTTCTACTTACAATTTAATGACCGGAGCTACAAATTCCGCTACTGGCCAGCTTGATGTTAAAGCAAATAGCAATAAATATATTTCACAGGGCGTGCAAACCGATGCTACAATTAATTTTGATAGCGATAAAGTTTCGCATAAAATTGATACTGGAATCAGGTTTCACAAAGATAGCAACGACGCATTTAGAGCTACCGATAAATACAACATTACAAACGGAGTTATGAGCCTTTACAGCAAAGGCTCATATGGGGTTGGGTCTGGCAATAACTTTTTAAATGAGGCAAATGCAACTTCAAGCTATATTAAGGACACAATTACAATAGGAAAGTTAATTTTAGTTCCGGGCCTTCGCCACGAAATGATTAAAACCACCGCCACAAACTTCAACACAACAACAGGTTCTCGCGATAACATAACATCGCAAACAAATAACAATACAAGTGCAACAATTATGGGGCTTTCATCAAGCTATCAGCTAAACGATTTATCGGCAATTTATGGTGGGGTTAATCAAGGTTTTGCCCCAGTTTCGCCCACTGCAAAAGCTGGCACAACTAACGAAAAATCGGTTAATTACGAGCTAGGCTACCGATATGCAGGTAAGGACAACAAAACCTTTTTGGATATTAGTGGGTTTTGGACGGAGTATTCCAACCTTTTGGGGCAAAACACTTCGGCGGGGCTGGGGGTTGGGTCTACTGCTAACGATCAATACAATGCGGGGGCGGTAACTTCTCGCGGTATTGAATTTGCAGCAAATACCCAAAAATTGCATTATGGTGCGGTGCAGTTTCCTATTGGCTTTACTTACACATACATTGATGCAACATTTAAAAGCAACCTTACAACGGGAGCTGAAAGCGAATGGGGTAATATTACGGCGGGCAACCGCGTGCCTTATATTAGTCGCAATCAATTTAGCCTAAACACTGGGGTGAAATACGAAAAAATGTTTGCAAATTTAGCAACCAAATATGTTTCAAACACTTCGGCAATGGCAAATGGCACGCAAAAAATTCCAAGCTACATGGTGCTAGACATTATTACAAAATACGACCTAGACCCTAAAACAAATGTATTTATAGCAATAGACAACATAACAAACCGTAAATACGGCGTTGCCTACCAACCAGCTGGTCTTCGCCCCGGCCGCCCCCGCTCGTTTAGAGTTGGGTTAACATTTAATTTAAATTAACAATAGACCCACCCCTACAACCAACTTTTTACTTCATCCCCTTTTATTAGAGGTTTATAAAAAAATTTCTTCGCCCCGCTCTTTTATCAACATAAAGTCGCTTCGGCTCATAAAAATATCTTGCAAAAAGAGGTTTTAGGAAAAGTCTAATTTTTACTCGGTCAAAAGCCCACCTGTAAGGTAGTTTTGGAAGTTACATTTATTTTGATAAATTTGCTTGAGAGGCCTCATTGATTTGCTTTTTTAATTTTTCAGTAAAAGATGTTGATGTTGTGTGAAGTTCAGTTAAATTTGCAAACATTTTCGTTAAAATTGTTTGTGCATGCTCGCTCATTGGATTGTTAGCTTCATAAATAAACCCTCTGCTGTTAATTGATTGTATTTTATTGCTTCCCTCGTAAGGATTGCCATTATATCTAATAAAATCTTTTGCCATTTTATTAAAATTACTTTTATCGCTAGATTTTATGTAGTGCGAGTTAATATCCATAAGTGTGCTTTTGTTAAGTAATAGTTCGCCAAGTAAATAAACATCTAAATCGTTAAATACAATATTCATTAATATTTCAACATCTTCAAAATCATCGCCTTTTGGAGTTTTGTAAGTTATACTAAGCAACGACTTATCATCTTGTAAAAAACCGTTTTTGTGCCCAATAACACTTGCATTTTGTTGCGATTGGTTAAGAGCCGCACCAGCTTCGTTTTCTTTTTCATTATTTTGGTTAAAAAGCAATGCAAGTAGATC
>JGI12421J11937_10000160_pt1 | contig 24555 bp, 17 predicted proteins | sample LakErihyJuly2011_2_FD_11937 | JGI IMG/M metagenome (IMG submission 11937)
CATATCCGCATGGACTCGAAGCGATGACGGTGCGCAAGATTTTGGTTGACTCATCAAACCTCGGAACAGTGCAAATTGCGCAGACAATACCGGCAGAGACACTGCATGATTATCTCAAGGAATATGGATTTGGAACCAAAACCGATGTTGATTACCCGGGTGAGAGCAAGGGTCTGCTGAAGTCGTTTAATGAGTTGCGCGGTACTGAAAAGATCACGACCGCATACGGCTATGGATACTCGGCAAGTGCGTTGCAATTGATCGCGGGTGTCAATGTGGTTGCCAATAACGGTGTCTATGTTGCGCCACGACTTGTTAACTCGGTGATTGATTTGAATGGCATCAATCAACCAAGCACACCTTCGGCAACTCACACTGTGATCAAACCTGAAGTGGCAGCAACGATGCGCTCATTAATGAGTGACGTCGTGTGCTTTGGAACTGCATCGCTTGCAAAGGTGCCGGGAATGACTGTTGCTGGCAAGACTGGTACTGGCTACAAGCGCCAAGACAACGGCACCTACGTCAAAGATGATGGTTCGCGCGCATATTTCGCATCATTTGTTGGATTCTTGCCTGCAGAGAATCCACGCTTCACCGTGTTGGTCTCGATCGACGAACCAGATCCAGCATCACGCGATCGTTTTGGTGGTACTGCTGCTGCACCAGTGTTTGCAAACATTGCACAGGTACTGATCAACGAACTTGATATCCGGCCTGCAGCAACAGACATGGGATGTCCGAAGGAGCGCCCTGCCGAACTAGGGGCTGCGCACTAATCATGAAGGCGACGACGGATACGGTCGCGCCGCAAGCGCTAGGCAAACTGCTCGAAGCAACATACGCCGGTCATTTGCCAGGCGTGATGTATGGCTCGGTTGGTTCGCTTGATGCGACAATTAGCGACATCACCAACGATTCGACGCAGGTGAGTCGCGGCTCGTTGTTTTGTTGCGTGGTAGGCGAGCACACGGACGGTCATGAATTTGCTCAAGATGCGCTGAACGCAGGAGCATCTGCACTTTTGGTGGAGCGCAAACTTCCTTTTGATTGTGCACAAATTGTGGTGACTGATACTCGTCGCGCAATGGGCGAGATCTCGAGTGCATTTTATGATCACCCAAGCAAGAAGATGCGTGTTGTCGGTATTACAGGAACAAACGGCAAAACAACAACAGCACATTTATTGGGTGCGATCTTTCGTCAGCAAGGGTTGATTACCGAAGTGTTCGGAACACTGTCCGGTGCGAGAACCACACCTGAGTCTTGTGACTTGCAACGAAGTTTGTGGCAGGCATCCAATGCTGGTGTTCAAGCGGTAGTGATGGAAGTGACTTCGCATGCGCTTGTGTTACAACGGATTGTTGGCACACAATTTGATGCTGTAGTTTTTCTCAATCTTTCGCCAGAGCACTTAGATTTTCATAAAACTCAGGAGCAGTATTTTGCAGCGAAAGCAAGTTTGTTTGACCAGCAGTTTTCAAGTATTGGCTTTATCAATCATGACGATGTGCACGGACGATTGCTTTTGGACGCAACCGAAATTAATACAGTGAGCTTTGGGTTGGACGATGCTCAAGAGCTTGAAGTCACTGCAAGTAGCCACTCATATATTTGGCGGAAAAAGAAATTGCATGTTCCGGTCGGAGGAAAATTTAACGTATCAAATTCGCTTGCTGCCGCCACTGTGGCAGCCGGTCTTGGAGTCGACGTCGTCGACATAGTTTCCGGATTGGCTGCTGCAGGAACGGTCGCTGGCAGATTTCAATCGATCTCCAACGATGCACCATTTGATGTGATCGTCGACTATGCGCATACCCCTGACGCACTGCAGCGTGTGCTCGACACAACGCGAGAGATAATTGCACCAGGTGGAAAAATTATCTTGGTGTTCGGTTGCGGTGGCGATCGGGACAAATCCAAACGTCCACTGATGGGGAGAGTTGCAGCACTTGGCGCCGACCGTGTCATCGTTACGTCGGATAATCCGCGATCAGAAGAACCCTCCGATATTGCGCAACAAATCATTTCTGGGATTGATGATGCAGTGGGCAGATCGCATGTAAGTGTCGAGTTGGATCGTCGATCTGCAATAGAATTGGCATTAATGACAGCCAGAAAAGGTGATGTCGTGATCATCGCTGGTAAGGGTCATGAAATAACCCAAACCATTGGCAATCAGGTTCTGCCATTCAATGATGCTCAAGTTGCCAATGAATTGATAGGTGCGCTCTCATGATTCCAATTTTTATTGCTGGTTCAATCGGCATGATCGTGTCGCTCATTGGTACCCGCGTGTTGATGGTTATTTTTGCACGGCTTGGCAAGGGACAGCCGATTCTTGGCGCAGAGGATCACGGGCCAGTGCATCAGATGGGCAAGCAGGGCACCCCAACCATGGGCGGTATCGCTATTTTGTTTGCGGGTGCGATTGGATGGACCGTCGCACATGTTCGAGCAGGTCTGCCGTTTTCTGATCAGGCCGCCATTATTTGGCTGACCGTTTTTGTGCTTGGAGCGATTGGTTTTCTTGATGACTACTTGAAGGTGCGTCGCCAACACAACCGAGGAATTTTTTGGAAGAAAAAGGGTTGGATCACCTTTGGTATCACGTTGTTGCTGCTGTGGTTGTTGTCAAGCACGACCGGTGTAGTCGAGACTATTTCGTTTACCCGAGCAACGAGTCCTGGTTGGGACATCACAGGACCGATTTTTATCGTTTGGACAGCCATCATGGTGTGGAGCACTACTAACGCCGTCAACGTAACCGATGGATTAGATGGATTGGCCGCAGGTTCAGCACTGTTCGGATTCTTGGCGTTCACCGTGATTGCGTATTGGGCTTTTCGTAATCCGCGCATTTACGACATTGTTAACCCACTCGACCTGGCTGTGCTCTCGGCATCTTTGGCAGGAGCATGCGCAGGCTTCCTGTGGTGGAACGCCGCTCCGGCACGAATTTTTATGGGAGACGTAGGAGCACTCGGTCTTGGCGCTGCGTTAGGAATGCTCGCAGTTACGACGAATACTCATTTGCTTTTGCCGATCGTGTGTGGAATCAATGTTTTCGAAGCTGGTTCGGTGGCTGTGCAGATGGGTGTCTTCAAGGCGTCCGGTCGGAAGCGACGACTACTGAAAATGTCGCCGATCCATCATCATTTTGAATTGAGTGGCTGGCCTGAAACAACCGTAATCATTCGGTTCTGGATCATCTCCGGAATTTGTGTTGCAACTGCAGTTGCGATATTCATTGCAGACTTTACGCGACAGGCTGGTTTGCGTTGAGTGCAGAGCAAACAACTTTGGTGTTTGGTCTTGGGGTGGCAGGATTAGCAGTCGCGAACGCATTGCATGAGCGGGGTGAGTCGGTGATTCTGGCCGACGATCAAGCAACGAAACTGCACAAAGATTTCGCAAGAGCTTTGAACTGTGAATTTATTGATGCGACCGATGAGGTGGCAGTGGTCAGCACTTTGAAGCGCATTACTCGTCTTGCACCTGCACCCGGAATTTCGGAAAGCCATCATGTAATGGCAACTGCCAGACAGATGGGTCTGACTATCTCTTCTGAACTGGAGTTGGCCTACAACATTGAGGAACTTCGGACTGGCGGACCACGCCCGATGCTTGGCATCACTGGCACCGACGGCAAAACGACAACAACGCTCATGACAGCGGCAATGCTGCATGCAGCCGGTCATAAGAGTTTGGCGGTAGGTAATACCGAGACACCGTTGATCGCGGCTCTTAACACCGATACTCAAGTTTTTGCGGTTGAATGCTCCAGTTTTCGGTTAGCAAACTGCGAAAACTTTCGCACTCGCGCTTCGGTATGGCTCAATCTTGCGCCAGATCATCTTGACTGGCACACCAACATGGAGAGTTATACATCGGCAAAGGCGCAAATGTGGGCACACACGAGAGCGGGCGATGTCGCAGTCGCGCCAGTTGATGATGCACAGATTTTGCGGGTCGCGCATGAGAGCACGGCTCGCACGGTCACGTTTGGGGCAACTCACGGCGATTATCACGCGCAGGACGGACGCCTCAATTCGCCGCATGGATCGATTATGAACATTGCCGACATGAAACGTGCGATGCCACACGACATCACTAATGCTCTTGCCGCTGCCGCAATTTCGATTGAGAGTGGTTTGGTTGAGCCGAGTCATGTAGCACGAGCGCTTAGTGAGTTTGATAATGCTCCTCATCGAATTGAATATGTGGAAACGATCGATGGAGTGCAGTGGTTTAACGACTCGAAAGCCACAAGCCCTCATGCATCTGCTGTCGCAATCAAGTCGTTTCAAAACATTGTGTTGATTGCGGGTGGACGCAATAAGGGGCTTGATTTACATGAACTTGCTAATCAGCCACAGCGTGTTAAAGCAGTTGTGGCAATAGGCGATGATGCACTCGAGATTGAAAAAGCTTTTGATGGAGTTTGTCGTGTGGTGCGTGGGGGATCAATGCAGGAGGCCGTTCGCCTTGCTCGCACACTTGCGGTCAGCGGAGATGTGGTGTTGCTATCACCTGCTTGCACTAGCTACGACTGGTATAACAATTACATGGAACGTGGCGAAGACTTCATGCAATGTGTGCGCAATGAAGCAAAGTTAAACCAACAACAAGGCAACTAGACAGAACAAATAGACAGAACTAGTAGAAAAGGTATTTATGGCAACGATTTCTGCAGATAGTCAGCTCACCCCGGCCGAGAGGCGCCGTGCTGTTTTGAACAAGAGTGGTAAAGCGCAGGCGAGTCGACTTGCAACCGATGTGCCGAGCAAGGTGTACTACGGCATTGTTGGCGTTATCACAGTGCTTGTCGTGTTTGGTTTGATCATGGTTCTGTCGTCGTCTTCGATCGTTTCGATCAACAACGGTGGTTCGGCTTGGTATATGTTTCGCAAGCAACTGGCTTGGTCGGTTTGTGGATTCTTTGCGTTGCTCGTGACTTACCGCATGCCCTATCACATTTGGCACACATGGGTGAAGTATGTGCTCGCTTTCGGAATCGGTTTGATGATGCTCCCGTTTACTCCGATCGGTGTGACGATCAACGGAGCGCGCGCATGGGCCGAGATTGGACCGGTGAGATTTCAGCCGTCAGAAATTTTGAAAGTTGCGGTACTTCTGTATTGCGCGAGCGTCTTGGGGCGGCGGCGAAAAGAAATGGAAAATGCCCAGCGAACATTTTGGCCAATCGCTGCAGTGTGGTTGGTTTCGGCTGCATTGTGCATGATTCAAAAAGATTTTGGTGCGGCAATTGTCTTTACCTGCGTGATTCTTTCAACCATGTTTGTTGCAGGCACACCTCTGCGGCTTATCGGAACCATTGGCGCGGTCACAGTATTGGGTTCTGTTGTTGCTATTTCTGCAAGCTCTCGTATGCAGCAGCGCTTCTTGTCATTCCTTGATCTGCAAGAAAACAAAGGTCACTCGGCGTATCAAGTGTGGCAGTCAATTTTGAGTATCTCTAACGGAGGAATCACTGGTGTTGGTGCCGGACGCGGCACAGGCAAATGGGGATACGTGCCTTTGGCTCACAGCGATTTTATTTTTGCAATTGTTGCAGAAGAATTTGGGCTCATTGGATCAACGATGGTAATCGGTCTGTTCTTGGCACTTGCATTACTTGGTATCCAGGTTGCACTTCGCGCACGTGATCCATTTGGTGCGATTCTTGCAGGCGGCATTACAACATGGTTGTGCATCCAAGCAACAATCAACATTGGAGGAGTAATTGGTGCACTTCCAGTTACAGGTTTGACCTTGCCGTTTATTTCGTACGGTGGAAGCTCATTGTTTATGGTGATGGCAGCCTCGGGGCTTTTGCTCAATGTTGCACGTAATATGAAGTAGAGCCATGGTTGCCCCTGCCCCTACGACTTATGCCGTGATTACGGGGGGCGCAACAAGTGGGCATGTAGTGCCCGCGCTTTCAATTATCGAATTGTTGGTGGAAGCCGGACACCCCCGAGAGACTCTTGTGTACGTAGGTTCGGATCGAGGCGTTGAAACAACACTCGTGCCACAAACGGGAATTGCTTGCGTGTTTCTCGGTGTCGACGGACTTCAGCGTGGAATGAGTCTCTCCAAGATCAAGCGCAATCTGCGAATGTTGCCAACGATGATGCGAGCAACGCAATTAGCGACACAAGTGTTGGTGCAGCACCGACCACGTGTGGTGGTTTCGGTGGGCGGGTATGTGAGCGCACCGATCTGTCGGGCGGCGCGCCATCTCAAGATTCCGGTGGTCACTTGCTCGTATGACAGCAAACCAGGAATGGCAACAAAGATGCAGGCCAGGTATGCAGCAACTGTTGCTGTGGCACACATGCCAAGCGCGTTGCGAAAAGCGCAACTCACCGGTGCACCTGTGCGCGCAGAACTTCGACATCTCGACCGCGGTAGTTCTCGTAATGCGTCACGAGTGCGACTTGGATTTAACGCCGACTCAAAACTCGTTGTGGTGATGGGCGGATCTCTTGGGTCGGCTGTTTTGAATAGCGCAACTGAGAGTTTGGTTGCACAAATGGATAGCCCATCGTTGGCAGGCGTTTCCATTTTGCACATTGCAGGATCAAGGTATATGGACGGTGCGCAATTGGCAAATGAAATCAGACGCACCGATGGTTCGATGATGTATCAACGAATTGCCTACAGCAGCAATATGAATGACATTTACGCAGCAGCCGATTTGGTGGTTGCAAGAGCGGGGGCTTCGACAGTGGCAGAGATTGCAACTGTTGGCATTGCGTCGGTGTTGGTTCCATGGAAAGACGCAGCCGAAAATCATCAACTCACAAATGCAAAGTCCTTGAGTGATCAAGGTGGCGCAGTGCTTTTAGAAGAGTCAAAACTTACTGATGACATTTTTGTGCACCAAATTGTTGAACTATTGACCGATGATGTGATGCGTTTGCAAATCGCTCATATAGCAAGAGAATTGGGAGAAGTTCATCGCAACTGTTCGATCGCATCGGTTGTTGAAAAAGCGGCCGAGAAGGTTTCGCAATGAGTAACGACACACTTTTGGATCTGAGCAGGCCACGACGCATTCATGTGGTTGGCATTGGTGGCCCTGGCATGAACGCCATCGCCCAAGTGCTGTGCGAGATGGGTCATCAAGTATCTGGCAGCGATATTCGCGAATCTGGCGTTCTCGATCGTTTGCGTGCACTTGGTGTGAGCATCAACGTTGGACATGATGCATCGGCTGTGCAGAATTGCGATGTGGTCACAGCTTCGACCGCCATTCCTGTTGACAACATCGAACTCGTTGCTGCTACAGCACAATCTGTGCCGGTACTCAGCCGTGCTCAAATGCTGAGCGCAATTTGTGCACTCAAGCAATCGGTTGGTGTTGCGGGCACTCATGGCAAGACAACAACATCTGCAATGTTGATGCATATCTTGACCACTGCAGGACTGCAGCCGAGTTTTGTGGTTGGCGGTGATGTACATGGCCTGGACGTGGGTGCTGGCTGGAGGAACGGAAAACATCTTGTTGTGGAAGCCGATGAAAGTGATTCAACGCATTTGGCGCTTCCGCTTTTCGGATCAATTTTGACCAATGTTGATGTGGATCACCTCGATCATTTTGCAACCTTCGACAACATTATTGAAAGTTTTGAGCAATATGTAAAGAATATTGTTGGACCAAAGGTGATGTGCGCCGATGATGCTGTGACTGCAAAAATCGCCGCGAAGCAAGCATGTAGAACCTATGGCATGAGCATCGTTGCCGATGTGCGCGCAGTCAATGTGGTTCTCGCAGATGGAAGCAGCCGTTTCGATATCGAGTTGAGGCAATCTGGTTCGACGGAAGAACATAGTTTGGTCGGTTCTGTCGAGCTCCCATTGCGTGGCGAGCACAATGTGCTCAATGCAACGGCGGCATTGACAATGGCGATGGAGCTTGGCGTGGAATTTGGGGTTGCTAGTCATGCGTTGAGCAGCTTTCGCGGCGTTGCACGGCGTTTTGATCTGCGAGGTGTCGATCAAGGTGTGACATTTGTAGACGACTATGCACATTTGCCGAACGAAATTATTGCAATGTTGCGCGGTGCCCGCGATGCGACAGACAAATGGGATCGGGTAGTGGCAGTCTTTCAACCAAACCGATTCAATCGGATGAGTGTGATGTCTGGCGCCTATGCGGATGCATTTGGTGACGCCGACGTAGTTGTGATTACCGACATCTATTCGTCGGGTACCACTCCGATACCTGGTGTAACTGGCAAACTTGTTGTTGATGCAATCAAGAACAACCACCCAGGCAAAAGAGTTGAGTGGATTGCGCAACGGGAAGATCTCGTGAGTTTTCTTGCGTCTACTCTCACCAGTGGAGACCTGTGTATCTCGATGGGCTGTGGTGACGTTGCCCAACTTCCTGATGAAGTGATTTCATTGCGCCAAAGCAATCGCGCCAACGAAGCACGCAAGCGCTAGTGCCATGAACACGCCTCGCTCGTTTAAGCGTCCGGCAACAGTTGCAGAGTTGCAGCTGGCAACGGAGTTATTTGGAAAACGTGCGCACACGGATGTTTCTCTCGCACAATTTACGACCTATCGCGTGGGCGGAAACGCGGCCCTGCATGTTCACGTTGAGTCGATAGATGATCTCGAAGCGATCAGCGCAGTTTTGGCACAGGTTGATCTGCCGTTGTTGGTTATTGGCAGGGGAAGCAACATGTTGATTGCCGACACAGGGTTTCAGGGTTTGGCGATCACGTTTGGAAGTTTTTTGGAATATATCGACCTTCCCGATCGGTCGGACGATGGCGGCAGCCAAGACGGTAGCCCTGCTGTTGAGCCAATTGCGCTTTTCGGAGGCTCGGTGCCACTTCCGGTAGCCGCTCGACAAAGTGTTCATCGTGGGCTAACAGGTTTTGAATGGGGCGTGGGCGTACCGGGCACAATCGGCGGAGCGGTGCGCATGAACGCAGGAGGCCATGGTTCCGACATGGCGTCATCACTTGTGTCGGCGCGGATTTTTCATCTGCTGCGCGGCGTCGAAGCTCACGTGGACGCAGTCGATCTGGGTTTGAGATTCCGGGGGTCAGCGATTGCGGATCATCATGTGGTGTTGTCAGCAACGCTCAACTTGGCTTGGGCAACTGACACACAAGCAGCAGAAAATCAGTTATCAGAGATCGTCAAGTGGCGCAGAGAAAATCAACCTGGTGGGCAAAATGCCGGCTCGGTGTTTGTTAATCCTGTGCCAGACCAAGTTTCTGCCGGTGCGTTGATCGATCAGATTGGCATGCGCGGTTTTCGTATTGGAACAGCGCATGTCTCGGAGAAGCATGCAAACTTTATTCAGTCTGAAGAAGGTGGCTTGGCGTCTGATGTAGTGCAGGTGATGGCCGAGATTCGCCGTCGAGTTAAAGAGTCGACAGGTTACGACTTACGCAGTGAGATTCGCCTCGCAGGTTTTGATGCCACAACGGATCCTTCGCTTGCCGAGGTCTTGACGAGTGAATCGGACACAAGTGTGGCAACAGTGAGACTTGAACACATTTTTGACCGCAACGCAAGCACATCAGTCTCTACCGACACGTCTATACCGATTTCAATCTTGTCATCATCTGATTTTCAAGACCCTTTAGATGTGCCGACAGAAGTGCTTGACGAGTTGAATGCGGTTTTCGGAGATGATACGTCGACAACGCAAGAGCAACCCGTAATTGCCTCAGTGACCGATATCAAAACCCGTGAAGTCACGATGCCTGTGGAGTCGGCTGAGGTGCCAGTTACTGCACCAGTTACTGCACCAGGTCGTGTTGTCATTGTGGACGAAGACTTTCGTCAGCCATCGGAAAGCGATTTCCCATCGGACACCGATTCGCAATCGGTTCATAAAGCACCAACATCGGTACGGGTGTTGATCACAGATGATGATGTTGCTCAAAATCTGGACGCCGAAATAATTGTTGGCACCCAGTGGGGTGAGTTAATTGTTTCGCGCCGATTTATGGGCAAGCTCGTAAGCAAGATTGCTGGAGGAAACAAACGCAAGCGCTTAGTGACGGCAGGTTTCGGCGTTGTGATTTTTATTGGCCTTGCACTTATCGTTTTGGCATCACCAATCGTCGCGGTGAGAACAGTGCAAGTTGAAGGCGCAAAATATGCAGATGCCGCATTGGTGAGAAGTGTTTCAGATTCACTCAAAGGCAAGTCGGTGCTGACTGTCGATACCAAGACTGCTCGGGAGAGACTTGAGAGTGATCCTTGGATTAAATCTGCTCGAATCACAACGAGCCTTCCGAGTCGCGTAATGATCCAGATCAACGAAAGAATTCCTGTTGCATGGTTTCTTGGTGTCGATAATCGGGCACGTGTGATAGACGAAGACGGTTTGGTATTGAGTGTTGTGGAGGGACGACCAACGCAATACATGTGGATTGAGGGAACCGGATCCAACTTGACTGCGGGAGCAAGCTCGACTGCTACCTATAGGGCGGCAGGTCAACTGGCGATGTCACTGCCAAGCGAGCTTGCGCCAATGGTCAAACATCTTGGAGTGGCAGGGTCTGAGCAGATCACAATGACCCTTAAAACTGGCACGGTTATCAACTTTGGGGCTCCCGTAGATATGCGCAACAAGCTTGTCAATGTGGTGGTTTTACTGCGCCGTCAAGATGTCAACTCGATCATCAGTATCGATGTGTCAACAGGGACCCCTGTAGTTCAGTCGTGATCACAGCCAGCCTGAACGATCAACTAGCCTGTACCCAACATAGGAACCGGCGTCTGTGACAGAGTCAATTTCGTTGTCAAAGATGCTTCGTAGGAGGATCACACAATGGCTGGTGCACCACAAAACTTTTTGGCGGTTATCAAAGTAATCGGAGTAGGTGGGGCTGGCGTTAATGCCATCAACCGCATGATCGACTCCAATTTGAGAGGTGTCGAATTTGTGGCTGTAAACACTGACGCTCAGGCGTTATTGATGAGCGATGCAGATTTCAAAATTGACATTGGTCGCGAAATCACCCGTGGCCTTGGAGCCGGCAGTGACCCAGCAATTGGTCAAGATGCTGCCGAAGCAAGTCGCAGCGACATTGAAGAAATTGTCAGTGGAGCAGACATGGTTTTTATTACTGCTGGTGAAGGTGGTGGTACCGGAACTGGTGCAGCACCAATCATCGCGGAGATCGCTCGTGCCGCTGGTGCGCTGACCGTTGGCATCGTGACACGTCCGTTTGGTTTTGAAGGTCGTCGTCGCGCCATGCAGGCCGAAGCCGGTATTGCCAAGTTGCGTGACAAGGTCGACACGTTGATCATCATTCCGAACGAACGACTCTTGTCGGTTGCCACTGAAAAGACGAGTTTGCTCGATGCGTTTAAGCGCGCTGATGAAGTGTTGTTGCAGGGCGTTGCAGGTATCACCAACTTGATCACTACGCCTGGTCTGATCAATACCGACTTTGCTGACGTCAAAATGATTTTGACAAATGCTGGCACCGCCCTGATGGGAACTGGAAAAGCAAAGGGCGATAATCGTGCAATTGCAGCAGCAACTGCTGCTATCAACTCGCCACTGCTCGAGTCGTCCATCGAGGGAGCGCGTGGTATTTTGCTCAATATCACTGGTCCGTCCGACATGGGATTGTTTGAACTCAATGCAGCAGCCGAGATTGTGCACGCTGTTGCACACCAGGACGCAAACATCATTTTCGGTACCGTAATCAATGACGAACTTGAAGACGAAGTACAAGTGACTGTCATCGCCGCAGGGTTTGATCGCTCTGATTCGGGCCTGTCGCGATCTGCAGGTCGTGGTGATGGTCGCGCCGATACGCGTGGCGAGCCACGTGGAAGTCGGATCAAAGAGTTGTTTGGTACGGGCGAAGATCCATTGCGTGATTCATCCGACGGCTTTGACGTTCCAGACTTTTTGAAGTAACAACTTCAGATGGTTGGCGCGTTCGCCGCCGAAATCGCTATCGAATCAATATGAATCAAGCACTTGTAGCAACTCGTGTTACCGAATTGCGCGATCGAATTTCGCGTGCTGGTGGCATCGGTGTAGGCATTGTTGCTGTTACTAAAACTTTTGGGAGCGACGCATGGAGCGACGCAAAGTTTGCGGGATGTGAGGCGATTGGCGAAAACTATGCCCAAGAATTGATTGCCAAATCGCAGCAGGTAGATCGTGCTGAACGACTGCCCGTCCATTTCATAGGGCAATTGCAAACCAACAAAATCAAGTCGTTATTTGACATTGTCGATGTTTGGCAGTCGGTAGACAGGGCATCGGTTGTAACCGAACTTGTTAAACGCCAGATGACCCGTACCTCGGCTGGCCGATGCGAAATACTGGTGCAGGTCAATACCACTAGCGAAATAGATAAAGGTGGGTGTGATCCGACTGAGGTTGAAACCCTCGTTCATCAAGCTCGACAGGGGGGATTGGACGTGACCGGGCTGATGACTGTTGGTCCAACCGATATGGACTCGGGTAAGACTCGTGCCGCTTTTCGGTTGCTCAAGCAGATGGCTCTAGACCTGGGGGTTGAACAGTTGTCAATGGGGATGACGGCTGATGTCGAAATTGCGGTTGAGGAAGGCTCCACGTTGGTGAGGGTCGGAACTGCGCTTTTCGGCGAGCGTCCACATTCGATCTAGTCGGGTGTTGTAACCTTCTTCTGATGTCAATGTTTAGACGAGCAATGGACTATCTCGGTCTTGGACCAGATGACGCCTATGACGACTACGACGCTTCGGTAGCGGTAGAGCGCCCTGCAGCCCGCAATACCCGCGGTGGTGGACCAGTTCGGCGCCCACAGTCTCGGCAAATCGTTGATGACTACGAAGATGAAATTGAAGACAATGATGAGTATGAAATAGCACCGCGCGCTCGGCCAACAACGGTGCGCGCGCAACCACAACGCGATGACTCAAGTGTGCAACTGCGCCCAAGTGGCTCAAGCACCGGTGGTACCGTGCGCAAACTGACACAGACAACTGCTGAGCCAGTTGCCATTCGTCCAACTCGTTATGACCAAGCAAAAGATATTGCAGACTTGCTCAGGTCTGGTCAGCCTGTTGCAATGAATATCGGTGCCGCAGATTCGGAAATTGCGCGACGACTGATTGATTTTGCAAGCGGAATGACTTACGGCATCGAAGGCAAAATGGAAAAGATTGCACCAGGTGTGTTTTTGTTGACACCGCGTGGCACCCGCGTTATTCGTGATTAATCTGCTTTGCTCCCTTGTAGAGCTCTACACGCTCCTGATTATTGGAAGAGTAATTCTTTCGTGGTTCCCCGCCAACCCAAACGGACCCCTCGGTCAGGTTGTACGAATCGTGATGATGCTGACTGATCCCGTGCTTCTGCCAGTGAGACGCGCATTGCCCCTTGCAGGGCAACTCGATCTTTCGCCCCTTGTGGTGTTGCTGTTTTTGCAGATCGTCGTGCAAGGCATGTTGCTTCGCTGCTAAGCATCAAGCCAGTAGCACGCATTTGCCTTTACAATGACGCACCGTGACTTATCCAAAGGTTGATTCTCAGCCAAACTTTCCGGCGCTCGAAAATGAGACGCTCGAGTTCTGGGCTACTGATGGCACCTTCCAGGCTTCTATCGATCAACGAGATGCTGGCACCAATGGCGCTAATGAATATGTCTTTTATGATGGGCCACCGTTTGCCAATGGTTTGCCGCACTACGGACACCTTCTCACCGGGTTTGTCAAAGACGCCGTTCCTCGGTATCAAACGATGCAGGGCAAGCGTGTCGAGCGTCGTTTTGGATGGGACTGTCATGGCTTGCCTGCTGAGGCAGAAGCTGAGCGCCAGTTAGAGATTTCTGGACGACAAGCGATCACCGATTTCGGTATCGAGAAATTTAATGACTACTGCAAAGAATCTGTGCTGCGTTACACGAGTGACTGGGAGCGTTATGTAACTCGCCAAGCACGTTGGGTTGATTTTGCTAACGATTACAAAACACTTGACGTGTCATACATGGAAAGTGTGATGTGGGCGTTTAAGACGCTGTGGGACAAGGGTCTCATTTACGAAGGATTTCGTGTGCTGCCATATTCGTGGGCGCTTGAAACACCATTGTCAAATACCGAAACGCGCATGGACGACGCGTACAAACAAGTGCAAGATCCAGCACTGACCGTTGCATTTGTGCTCGAAACTGGTGAATCATTGCTTGCGTGGACAACCACGCCGTGGACGCTGCCGAGCAACTTGGCTCTTGCGGTGGCGCCAGATGTGAGTTATGTGCGAGTGCGCCACAACGGAACTGTTTACATCTTGGCCGAAGCACGACTTGGTGCATATGAAAAAGAATTGGAAGGCGCCGAGGTGTTGGACACTGTGCTCGGCTCGGCATTGGTCGGCCGCATGTATACGCCTATGTTTTCGTACTTTGCCGATCAGCCAGACGCATTTCGGGTGATTGCGGGTGATTTCGTAACGACGGAAGACGGCACTGGGGTGGTGCACCTTGCACCTGGCTTTGGCGAGGACGACCAACGAGTATGCAGCGAAAACGGCATCGGACTAGTTGTGCCGGTCGATAGTCGGGGATTGTTTACGAGTGAAGTTCCCGACTTCGAGGGAATGTTGGTGTTTGATGCCAACCCGTTGATTATTCGCGAACTTAAATCGCGCGGAGTGGTCTTGCGCCACGAAACATACGATCACGCATACCCACATTGTTGGCGCACCGGAAAACCACTCATCTATAAAGCCGTGAGCTCTTGGTTTGTCAATGTGACGGCAGTGAAAGAGCGCATGGTTGCGTTGAACGAACAGATCACTTGGGTGCCCGATCACTTGAAGCACGGAAGTTTCGGAAAATGGCTCGAAAATGCGCGCGACTGGACGATCAGCCGCAATCGTTTTTGGGGCTCTCCGATACCTGTGTGGCGCAGTGATGACCCCGCTTATCCGCGCATCGATGTGTACGGCAGCCTTGCCGACCTCAAGCGCGATTTTGGTGTCACTGTCACCGAATTGCATCGCCCAGTGGTCGATGACCTTGTGCGACCAAACCCAGATGACCCAACTGGAAAGTCAATGATGCGCAGGGTTCCCGAAGTTCTCGACTGTTGGTTCGAGAGTGGCTCGATGCCGTTTGCTCAAGTGCATTATCCGTTCGAAAATCAGGAATGGTTTGATCAGCACTATCCAGGCGACTTCATTGTTGAATACATCGGTCAGACGCGTGGCTGGTTTTATACGCTGCATGTTTTGGCAACAGCACTGTTTGATCGTCCCGCTTTTTCAACGTGTGTCAGTCACGGAATTGTGTTGGGTGACGATGGCGCAAAGATGTCCAAGAGCCTGCGCAACTATCCAGACCCGATGAATGTCTTCGATACCTATGGCGCTGATGCCATGCGGTGGTATCTGTTGTCTTCGTCCATTTTGCGCGGGTCGGACTTTGCAGTAACAGAAGAAGGTATTCGCGACACCGTGCGACAGGTGATGTTGCCTTTGTGGAACAGTTGGTATTTCTTATCGTTGTATGCCAACGCCGAGTCAATGACTGGAGAAGTTCGATACGACTCAACAAATGTGTTGGATCGATATGTGTTTTCAAAATTGAAGCGTCTGATTGAGGACACGACTGTGTCGATGGATCAATACGACATTTTTAATGCATGCCAACAAGTGCGCACATTTTTAGACGTTCTGACAAATTGGTATATCCGTCGCAGTCGTGATCGTTTTTGGAAAGGTGACAAAGAAGCAATTGACACGTTGCACACGGTGCTGCAGGTGCTCACCCGCATTGCTGCACCTCTGTTGCCATTGACTACAGAAAAGATTTACAAAGAACTCACGGGTTCGAGAAGTGTGCACTTAGAGGACTGGCCAGACGCCAGCATTGTGCCGAGTGACGATGAACTCGAAACAGTAATGGATCAGGTGCGCGACGTGTGTTCAACAACGTTGTCTTTGCGCAAGGTGCATTCGCGCCGTGTTCGACTGCCACTTGGTGAACTTACTGTTGCATCACCGTTGGCCAATAAGTTGCAATCGTTTATCTCGATTATCACCGACGAAGTCAATGTTCATAAAGTGACGCTCACAACCGAGCTTGGCCAAGTGGCCAAACACGAATTGCAACTCATTCCTGCTGCTCTTGGTCCACGCCTCGGTGCAAACACTCAAAAAGTGATTGTTGCTGTCAAGAAAGGTGACTGGTCGATTAACGGAGACGAAGTTATCGCTGGCGGAGTCGCGCTCGAACCGCACGAGTTTCACGTCAAATTGGTTGCCGCAGCCGGTGATACCGAAACGGTTGCGAGCGCAGCGCTTGCCGACGGCCAAGGAATCGTGTTGTTGAATATCGAATTGACTGAAGCGTTGTTGGCGGAAGGTGCAGCACGCGACATAGTGCGGATGGTGCAGCAGGCTCGCCGAGAAGCCGGATTGGCAGTTTCGGATCGCATCGTGCTGACGCTCGGTTTGCCAGAGTTGCTGCAGTCACAAGTGTCCCAATTTGAGACATATATCGCTTCAGAGACGCTGGCACAGCGGATTGAGTGGGTTTCAGGTCTAGAGCCAACTGGGGATTTGGACGGGAATGCCGTCCATATAGGTGTCGATCAAGTACGGTAAAGCGCCAAGTTCGAGAGGGAAACATGCCATCAGCAGTAGCAAAGAAAAAGGCAATAGCCAAGAAGAAAGCCGATCTTGCCAAGAAGATCGCTGCGCAGAAGAAGGCCGCTGCACAAAAGGTGCTTGTAAAGAAGAAAGCTGATCTGGCGAAGAAAGTTGCTGCGCAGAAGAAGCTCGCTGCACAAAAGGCGCTTGCAAAGAAGAAGGCCGATCTGGCGAAGAAAGTTGCTGCGCAAAAGAAGCTTGCTGCACAAAAGGCGCTTGCAAAGAAGAAGGCCGATCTGGCGAAGAAAGTTGCTGCACAAAAGAAACTTGCTGCCCAGAAAAAGCTCGTCGCACAGAAAGCGCTTGCTCTAAAAAAGGCCGAGTTGGCCAAGAAGATGGCAGCTAAAAAGGCTGCCGAAGCAGCGCGCAAGAAGGCAATGCGCGAAAAGGAAATGGAGCGCAAAAAGATTGCCGCTCAACGCAAGAAAGACCAGGCGTTACAACAGAAGATGAAAGCATTGGCAGCGAAAGAGGCCGCCAAGGAAAAAGCACGCGTTGCCGCCGAAAAGTTGGCTCTCAAAGCAGCCCAAGAGGCAGAGAAGGCTCGCATTCGTGAAGAAAAAGAAGCTGCTCGACTTGCGCTTGCTGCGGAAAAAGAAGCAGCACGCGAAGCCGCATTGCGAGCAAAGCGCAAGCCAGAGCCACCGCCGCGCCCACCGATCATCAAAACCGAGTTTGCGGACGGCATTCAAGCAACGAAGGAATTTGATCTGAAGTTCTTGTCTGGTCAGCGCGATTTGATGCTCGAGAAAAAAACTGTGCTGCTGCGTCAAGCGCTGCGTCTTGATGATGAGGCAAACTCGCTCATTCAAGATGTGGAGATGGGCGACGTACAGTTCGACGAAGAGGGCGGCGAAGGTGACACCATGGTGGTCGAACGCTCTCGTGACCTCATGCTCTCGGCACAGGCTCGACAGATTGTTGAAGAGCTAGATGCTGCACTTGAGCGAATCAAGACCGGAGAGTATGGATATTCCGTACATACCGGTTTGGCGATTCCGCGTGAGCGACTCAAAGCGATCCCGGAAACAACCGAGTCGGTTCTTGAGCGTGTCGGTGGCATCGGCCGTCGATGACAGACGCCTCACCAGTAGTACCTCATGCAACGCACTCAGATAACCGAGTGACGTTGGTCAGAGCATCGCGTATGAGTCTGTTGATTGCAGCCGTCATCGTGCTGTTAGATCAGATTTCAAAAGCATGGGCTCTAGGGGTTCTTGCTGATGGACGCATCATTCATGTGATCTGGACAATGCAATTTAATTTGACCTTTAACCGGGGTATGGCATTTTCGCGTGGTACTGGAATCGGCCCGATTATCGGGGTGATCGGATTAGTCGTTGTGGTGTTGTTGTTGCTGTCGCTACGCAGAGCCGAAAACGCCCTGACGCGTGTGGCAACGGGTTTGATCATTGGTGGGGCAGTAGGAAACATTTTGGATCGTCTATTTCGTGGGTCTGGGTGGATGCGTGGGGCCGTTGTTGACTTCATTGATTTTCAGTGGTGGCCAGTTTTTAACATCGCCGACATGGCAATCATGATTGGAGCCGCGACAATGATGGTGGCAATGCTCAAGTACAACTCTCAGATCAATCGAACGGATGTCCACTAGTGCTGAACGAAATTATTCCTGCAGCACTCAATGATCAGCGTCTGGATCGCATCGTTGCATTGGTTGCCGATGTGAGTCGTGCCTCTGCGGCGTCGCTTATTCAGGCCGGTGGAGTGGTGGTCGACGGAGTGTGTGCCGAGACCGGCAAAACCAAAATCGCCGAGGGTCAGTCGATTTCAATTGATACAGCGCTATTGCCTAAAAAAGAATTGCCAACCGCGGATGCATCAGTGATCCTGGATGTTGTTTATGACGACACCGACATTGTGGTGATAAATAAACGTGCTGGTTTGGTTGTGCATCCAGGCGCTGGAAATCCAACGGGCACGATGGTCAATGGAGCCCTCGCGAGGTTTCCCGAGATGGCGTCTGCTGGTGACCCACTACGTCCTGGCGTTGTGCATCGACTTGATGCAGGAACCACTGGCTTGATGGTGATGGCAAAAACGCAAGCTGCGTACGAAGCACTTGTGGATGCGTTGTCGAAGCGCGAGGTGAAGCGCACCTATTCGGCACTCGTGTGGGGACACCCAACCGTGTTGTCTGGCACCATCGATGCTCCTATCGGTCGAGATCAAAAAGATCCGACACGCATGGGAGTCGTTGTCGACGGCAAGGCTGCTCGAACACGATTTGAAGTGAAGTCCAAGTTTGATCTGCCGTTGCCAAGCTCATTGGTTGAATGCAATCTCGAAACTGGACGTACCCACCAAATCAGGGTTCATCTCGAGTCGATTGGTCATCCTGTTGTAGGCGACTCGACATACGGAGGTGCGCGAAGTTCTCTCTCGGCTCCGCGACCGATGTTGCATGCCGCGCAGTTGGCATTCTTGCATCCGATCAGTGGTCAATCGATGTCTTTTGAAGCCGAGATGCCCGACGATATGAAAGCACTGCTTGCTCGTTGTAGTTAGTTGCCCTGTTGGCGAATGAACTAGTGATGTAGTTGTGGCCAGGGCGATGTGCCTTTGGCCGCAGAGGCAATTTTTGCCAACGTGTAATCCTCGAGGTGTTCGCGCATGTGCTCACCAGCGACATTCCAGATCGCCAGCAGCACGCAGTGTCCTTCATGGTCGCATGAGCCATCCTGGTGTGGTTTTCCAAAATCACCAAGACTGATCGGGCCGTCGGCTGCAGCAATTATTTGCGAGAGCAAGATCTCTTCTGGTGGTCGAGCAAGTGTGTATCCGCCGCCTACGCCACGTTTTGATTTGACGAGACCGGCACCCTTGAGCACCAAAAGAATCTGCTCAAGATAAGGCTGTGGAAGTGCGGTACGTGTTGCGATGTCGCGCACCGATGTTGGGCCTGGCTCGCCTTCGTGGAGGGCAAGAGAAAGGAGAGCGCGACACGCATAGTCGCCCCGAGTAGATACACGCACGGTTGTAGTGTAGATCGCGTGCTTGAACCAACGCTTCCTCAGTATTCAGGGGGTTGTATCTCCAGCATTATCCCAAGCCTGCTCGGGCCGCGGGGCACAGATTCGGTTCCTGCATGGATGCCGAAAGCAGTAGAGGGAGCAAACCAAGTTGTGTTGCTCGTTATTGATGGCCTTGGCTGGCATCAACTGCAAAGCAACATTGCGCATGCGCCAACAATTTCATCGATGCAAGGTGGGCTGATCACCACGGTTGCACCATCAACAACAGTGACCGCATTAACTTCAATAGCAACTGGACTAACCCCTGGTGAGCACGGCCTCATGGGCTATCGCATGGACATGGGACGCCATGTGATGCAGATGTTGCGCTGGGGTGATGAAAAGGGTGACTTGCGCACAACATATCCACCCGAGATTGTGCAGCCATGCCCACCATTCATGGGTGCTTCAGTGCCGGTGTTGAGCAAAGCCGAACTTGAAGGGTCTGCATTTACCGAAGCGCACTTGCGTGGTTCTCGTCCGATGGGTTGGAGATCTTCATCGAGCATTGCGGTGCAAGTAGGTCTCTTGTTGCGATCGGGTCAAAAATTTATTTATGCATATTACGACGGTGTCGACAAGATCGCTCACGAGCGCGGCTTCGGTGAGTTTTATCAAGCAGAGCTGCGCCAAGCAGATCGATTGGTGGCAGATGTTCTTGAGCAACTGACACCTGGGAGCGTGTTGATCGTGACCGCGGATCATGGTCAGGTACATATTGGTGACGCATCAATAACTCCGCATCGTGATGTACTCGATCAAGTTGCCTATCAATCTGGCGAGGGCAGGTTTCGGTGGCTTCATGCGCGCAGCGGTGCCACCCAGTCGTTGCATGCAACCGCAAAAGAAATGTACGGCGATGTTGCTTGGGTTGTCACTCGCGACGAGACGATAGACAATGGCTGGTTTGGTCCACGAGTGACCGATGTAGCGCGTAAGCGTCTTGGTGATGTTGCACTCGTGCCGTTTAAAGACGTGAGTTTTCATGAGCCATATGACACTGGTCCGTATCAGTTGGTTTGCCGGCATGGTTCGTTGACAGAAGCCGAAATGCATGTTCCATTGTTGGCAATTGCCAAATAAAAGTGAGATAATGCAAACATGACTGAAGTAGTGCAAGAAGAAGCCCCAGAAAATCCACCAGCAATTCCAAACGAAACTGTGACAGCACCAGCCAAGGTGATGCGCATCGGTTCGATGATTAAACAACTGCTTGACGAAGTGCATTCAATGACGATGGATGGACCAGCACGAGAGCGTCTTGCGGAAATTTATGAACGATCTATTGTCGAACTGACTGAAGCCTTGTCGCCCGACCTAGCAGAAGAGCTGCGGATGCTGTCGCTGCCTTTTCGCGATGGAGTGACGCCCTCAGACAGCGAGCTACGAGTTGCCAAGGCCCAATTGGTTGGTTGGCTCGAGGGTCTGTTTCATGGAATACAGGCAACATTGTTTGCGCAGCAACTGGCCGCGAATCAACAGTTAAATCAGATGCGCCAACTGCCAAGTGGTCCTGGTGGGGCAGATGTCCCTGAAATCTCGGATCGCCCTGGCACATATCTCTAGCCAATAGCCAGTTAATACAGGTAAGCACCACGGGTAAACACCCCACTGATAATCTCTGTCCTCCAACGCAGCTTTTTGCCGTAAACATCGATCGAAAAACGAAAGGAGATCTAAGTGGGAGATTCGTTTACCCACTTGCATGTCCATACCGAGTTTTCGATGTTGGATGGCGCGTCGCGACTTGACGAGTTGGTTGCTGCGGCTGTAGCCGATGGTCAGCCCGCGTTGGGCATGACCGATCACGGCAACATGTACGGAACGCTCGATTTTTATCGACAGTGTAAAGAGCAGGGTATTAAGCCAATCATTGGCACTGAGGCATACATGGCTCATGAGCATCGCTCTGAGCGTCCTTCTCGTCGAGGCAGGGTGGATGACTCGGGTGGAGAAACTGAGTCTGGCGGCAAGGTGTACTACCACCTCACACTCCTTGCAGAAAACAATGTTGGCTACAAAAACCTGATTCAGTTATCGAGCCGCGCATTTTTGGAGGGCTACTACTACCAACCGCGCATTGACTGGGAGTTGCTCCACGAGCATCATGAAGGTTTGATCGCAACGAGCGGGTGTTTGGGCGGACACGTGTTGCAACGACTCATGAAGGGCGACATCACGGGTGCCCATGATTGCGCTGGAAGACTGCAAGATATTTTTGGCAAAGACAACTTTTTCATCGAATTACAGGACCATGGACTTGCAGATCAAAAACGGACCAATCCTCTCCTCATTGAACTCTCACGCAAAATTGGTGCGCCACTGCTTGCCACAAACGACACTCACTACACGCATCGAGACGATCATGCTGCTCACGACGCTTTGTTGTGTGTACAAACAGGTTGCACGATGTCAGATCCAAATCGTTTCAAGTTTGATGGATCCGAACATTATTTGAAGAGCGCTCAAGAGATGCAGTGGTTGTTTCGAGACGTACCAGAAGCATGTAGCAATACNCTTTGGATCGCCGAGCGGGCAAACATCGAGATTGAATTTGGAAAGCCGGTGCTGCCGAACTTTGAGTTGCCTGCAGGGTTCAAGACCGACGGCGAGTATTTGCACCACCTTGCACTCGAGGGAGCCAAGGAACGATGGGGTCAGAAACTTCCACCGGCAGTTCTCGAGCGCCTCAATTTCGAATTGCAAACTATTGAGCAGATGGGTTTCAGTTCGTATTTCTTGATCGTGTGGGACATGATTCGCTACGCGCGCGACCATTCGATTCGTGTTGGTCCTGGTCGTGGATCGGCCGCTGGATGTGCAGTTGCGTATTGCTTGCGCATTACCGACTTAGACCCGATCAAGTACGACTTGCTGTTTGAAAGATTCTTGAATCCGAGTCGTGTGACTATGCCCGATATCGATATGGACTTTGACTCGCGTTATCGCGATCAAATGATTCGGTATGCATCAGATAAATATGGTCGTGATCACGTTGCGCAAATCATTACGTTTGGCACTATCAAGGCACGCAACGCTGTGCGCGATGCCGCGAGAGTGCTGGGCAAGCCATATATCGTCGGCGACAAAATTGCAAAATTGATGCCACCTGTGGTGATGGGCCGTGACACACCACTCAAGTTCTGTCTAGAGCCTGATCCGAAAGGTGAACACAAGGACGGATACCGCGCTGCTGCAGAATTGCGGGCTCTGTACGAACTCGATAGCGAAGTTAAAGAAGTTGTGGACGTTGCGAGAGGTCTCGAAGGTCTCAAGCGCAACGTGGGCATCCATGCCGCTGCTGTAGTAATTACAAAAGAAAAATTGACCGAGTATCTGCCTATTCAGCGCAAAACAGAACAAGGTCAGAACCCGGAAGATGCACCGGTGGTCACGCAGTTTGAAATGCATGGCGTCGAGGCTCTTGGTCTGCTCAAGATGGACATCTTGGGATTGCGCAACCTCGATGTGCTGAGCGATGCCAATGCCATGATCCGCCAATTCCGCGACAGCGACTTCGACGTAGACAAATTGCCGATTGATGACAAGCCAACGTTTGAGCTGCTCGCACGTGGTGACACCATTGGGGTTTTTCAACTGGAGAGCACACCAATGCGTGCATTACTACGTTCTTTGATGCCAGAGACGTTTGAGCATCTTTCTGCAGTTCTTGCTTTGTATCGTCCAGGCCCAATGGGCGAGAACATGCACAATGATTTTGCTGACTACAAAAATAATCGCAAAAAGAATGAGTATTTCCATCCAGATGCTGCAGAGCTATTGGGTGACACATANGGGCTCATGATTTATCAAGAGAGCGTGATGCGCGTGGCGCAAAAGTTTGCTGGGTATTCGCTGGCCGAAGCAGACACGTTGCGAAAGGCCTGTGGCAAAAAAGACAAAGTAGCAATGGCGGAACAACGTGCCGGTTTTGAAGCGGGTTGCATCAAGTTGGGTTATGGCGATGGGTTGGGAAAAACCATCTTTGACATCATCGCCAAGTTTGCCGACTATGCATTCGCGAAGAGTCACGCGTATGGATATGGATTGATTTCGTATCAAACCGCATATCTCAAGACACATTTTCCGGTTGAGTATCTCGCGTGTTTGCTCACGAGTGTCAAGACCAATTACGAAAAAGCAGCGGTCTATCTTTCTGATGCACGCATGAGCAATATTATTGTGCTCACGCCCGACATCAATCTTTCTGGAGTCAATTTTGAACCAGTGCTGGATGGTGAGGTTCGCAAGATCACGTTTGGACTTTCTGCAATTCGCAACGTGGGCGAGGGATTGAGTGCAAAAATTGTTGAGCATCGCAACACATACGGCCCGTTCGAATCTTTTTACGACTTTGCTGAACGAGTACCAACAGATGTGCTGAACAAGAGGGCGATTGAGTCGCTGATTAAAGCAGGTGCATTTGACAAGCTTGGTCATCCACGCAAAGGGTTGCTTGCTTCATTCATGCCGATTATTGATACGACGCTTAAGCGTCGTGAAGAAAATGATCAAGGTGTCATGAGCCTGTTTGGTGAAATGGAAGAAACCGAAGGCGGGTTCAGTGAACGTCAGTTGATTCCGGACTTACACTTTGAAAAATCCGAGCAACTAAAGTTCGAAAAAGAGATGCTGGGTCTGTACGTATCAGATCATCCGCTGATGGGCATTGAAGGTGCTTTACGACGTCGCGTTGACTGCACAATTCCTGAAGCGCTTGAATCTGCTGACGGTGCGTTTATGACGATTGGTGGCATCGTCAACCAGGTCAATCGGCGATACACCAAAAAAGGTGACCAGATGGCCACATTCATGTTGGAAGATTTGCAGGGCGCAATTGAGGTCACCGTTTTCCCGAAGACTCTCGAAAAATACGGG
>JGI12421J11937_10000161_pt1 | contig 24481 bp, 22 predicted proteins | sample LakErihyJuly2011_2_FD_11937 | JGI IMG/M metagenome (IMG submission 11937)
AAGGATTATAAGGAATATCTAGATACGCTTAAAATTGTATTTACGCTAATATATGAAATTACTGAGAATGGGAGGATGTGCTGTGTGAATATAAGTAATATATTAGTTCAAAGGGAAAATAGAAATAGCGAAAGCAAGAGGATACCTTTGGCATTTCATTTTGTGCCTTTGATGGAAGAGATTGGCTGGAAATTTATCGAAGATATTATCTGGCTAAAACCTGAAGGTGCTGCAAAAAATAGAAATGGTGGCTTTTTCCAACATAGACAACCTGTCGCATATAAACCAAACATTATCAATGAATACATCTTTATATTTCAAAAACCTTCAAAATTCTTGATAGATAAGGTTGTTAGAGGATATGATGCGATTACCTCATTAAATAGTAAGGTAGCAGACGGGTATGAAAGAACTAATGTATGGAAAATAAACCCAGAGACAAAATCTAAACATCCAGCGCCTTATCCAGAATTATTGGTTGATAACCTAGTAAAATATTATTCATTCTGTGGTGATTTGATTTTAGACCCTTTTGTTGGTTCGGGAACAACTTTGATATCTGCTTTCAAGTTGAATAGAAAAAGTATAGGTTTTGAAATACATAGGAAATATATAGATATATTCGAAAATAGAATTAAGGCTACCACGAAGCATACTACCACTCAAACTACTATATTGATAAATAAGGATGAATATTTAAACTTAAAAGATTACCAAATTAAACAAAAAATAAATAAATTTAATAAAAAATATCTTCATCAACTGCTAAATAATGATAGTAAATACAAAGGTTATTCAAAAGATAATTTAATTAATGTAATATATGAATTAAACTTTATGAATACGACTTGATATTTTGAAAGAATTGAAATCTCCGCTTTCTTTGCCTTTACGTGTATGACAAATAGCACAAAATGTTTTTAAATTATCTAAAGAATTATTGTTATGATTTCCATCTAAATGATCCATATGGTATATGTCGCTTGGAAATTCACCATATCTGTCTTTGTCCAATGGACAAATGAACCCAAGTATCCCATCTCTATTTTCACAATACTCTTTTTTATGAAAAATTATACCATCAATATTTTTATTTTTCTTTCTTGCATTTGCACATCTTGCACATTCTGTTTTAAGCGAAGGGTCGCCTTGTGCTGACCAGTGTCTTATAGCTACATTATTTTCACATCCATCATTAATACATATAGGTATTGCATTTCCATTTTCAATCAATTTATTCAAATACATTTTATTTAATGACAATTTACTACCAGTTTTAGATTTCTCCATCCTTATATTGCAATATGTTTACTATAAATAGTATTCCTAATCAATTTTTATAATATATTTCTAAATTATTATCTAATATATCCTTTAGTATTTACTTTCTAATTCTATAACCCGTCTAATATAATTTAGGTTAATTAGCGGGAGTATTGGTGAGCATTCCCATAACTGCGTTTTAAGGAATGATTGGATATTATACTTTACGGGATACATATGAAATAGCCCCCCATAAATATCAAGCATATACCGCTGATATTTTTTAGGAAGTAATTTAACGCTGTATTTAGGCAATACTATTAATAACTGAATATATGGCTGAACAAAATCATTATCAGTATTCATTGCAGGGATTTCATTCGCTATTGAATGATTTAGGATATCTTTGATTGTCGGCGGGTAATTATAAGGGTAATACCATTCACAATCAATGTCGCGTCCTTTATAGTATGAATAGACCCAATATATACCTTTAATATAGTTATTGCAGGCGTTAAACATAATTGTGGAATCGATTGATATATTATTATCAAATATGACCCTATAATATTCTTGCCGCCATTTATTGGGGCTATTATAAATTGTATTGATTAACGGGTCTTTGTTTTTTAACCCATAATAATCACTGGCTACGTTTTTATTATCTGGTATCTTTTTCTTAATATATCTTTCGCATATAGTATGTATATCGTCATCTTCGGTATTTGCCAAATCCTTGAAGATATCAATGAGGCAATTGTGGTTTATTACGCCATTATTCACTAATAACCCATTAACTTTAATAGACCTCTTAGTAGCCGATAATAGATTATCTATACCATTATTTTTTAATTCGATTGTTAATAAGTGTGGGATAAAGTCATTACCTAATATAGTACAGGCGGTGCAATATGTTTCTATTAAATCGCAGTCGTTTGCTGGTGTATCAAAGTTAAAATCCCAGTTTGTTTTCAATTCGCATAGTATTGCTTTGCGCAATTCTCTAATATTTAAATAATTATAGATTGTCTTGTTTGTATGCAATTCCTTAACTTCTCTCATTAAATATATGTTTTCCTTATGGGACATAAGGGATAATATGATTAGGTCTGCGTCAAGCCCGTGAATGATTATTCGGTCATCATTAGGTGCATCCTTAATCATTTTGAATATTTTGTGCTCTCCTTCGCCACACTCATCGCTGCCACTATAAATAACCTTATCGCTATAATGCTCTTCGATAACCTTCTTGTTAATATATGTGTTTAATTTATCCATAAACGAGGTGCCCGGAGTAATTGCATTTGTGTCCCAAACAATATTAACATTGTCCAAAGTATTCCTATAAATATTCAAGTATCTGCGCTTTCTTTGCTGGAACATCTTTGCAAGAGGCGCTACGCCATCCGCGCAAATAACATATTTGTTCGCCTTGTAATTTTCAATATAATACTTAATTCTATCCCATACGCCTTCAATAATCTCGGCTTCTATAGTATTGTTATCGGCACGTCCTTCTGTAGCGTCCTTGTATTTCCTTATGATATCTTGCGCAACATTATGTATAATACCATTGAAATCTATACAATAAATATCCAAATGGGTCGGTTTATTGTTTGATAAGATATTATTGTATTTTTGCGTAAGCGAATAAAAATAATAAGGAATTCCCATATTTATATTATTACTACAAATATATATTTATATGATTATCATTTTTTATTTTTCTTTCTATCATATTAGAATATATATATAATATGCCTGCTGCTACTACTACAAATTTGAGTGATGTATTTCTAGGCTCTGAACAATCAAGATATGCGGGTATCGCTCTATTCATTACTATATTGATAATATGTTTATCAATCCTTTTCACCAGTAGCAAAATACCTATTGAGCAAAGACTGATGTTTGTTGTATTTATTATAATAATTTCAGTCCCCTCGATATTGATGTCTTTATTCGAACTAACTTGTATCGTTACTGGCGGAAACTATAATACTCGCTGGTGGTGCTGGCTTCTAGCGTGGGTATTAGCAATAATGATTATAATTTATTGTATAATGATTATAATCTCTTTATTCATATCTATGTCTAACTATGACCTAGCGAATGAGCGTATCACTGAAGATATCGCAAACAACAACGTCGATAACGCGAATGCCAATACTTATGCTAAGAATATAATGAAGTCCTATGAGCAAGATAAGCAAACTAATAATAACCGCCCTGAAATACAAGAGCAAATGCAGCAGCAACAGCAGCAAATGCAACAATCCCCTCCAGCGCAACAATATCAGCCTCCAGTGCCGCCCAAAACACAATATCCTGTCCCTCAACAATCCCAACATATGAATACTAATCAAATGCATTCTTCATCGCACGAAGCATTCGGCTGTGGTGGTAGTGTCGGCGGCAGCAATGGGAACAGCGGAAGCTATACTGGGTTTGATACAACAGACAACTTATCACCTCTTGATAGCGCCTTTAATACTATGAAATTGCCGATGCAGCTGCCATCAACCCATAATGCCCCTCGTATGAATGATAATGTAGCCCCTAATGATGCTTCAAATATAGATAAGTTCAGTCTATTTTAGGTATTCTATATATTTGCTCATATTTCTATTAATCCTTTGTATATAATCTAAATTCCAACCCAAAAATTTAAATGTATATTCTGTGTATGCTTTGGCGGGAATATTATAACCAGTCATAGAATAGCCCTGAAAATCATAGATAACATTGATATCTATACATTTTAGAAGAGCCCCCATATTTAATAAGAACTCGCATTCAATATTCTGATTAGCCAAAAGTGTCTCTAAATTATCATAGATATTAAACCTTTCTGAAATAAATGTATAATTAAAAATGTCAAACATATCGCCGTCTATAATAATTTTCCATACAATATGTTTATCAACATCCTTATCATAATTAAAGGCATATTTAATTGCAACCAGTTCTTGTATTGATGTTGATAAAAATGTTTCTGTCGTAATTACCTTACCTATATGTAAGTTATGTAGCATTTTTTTACATCCCACATAATTAAAACCACGAAATAAAACTAATTTCTCTTTGTTTTTCCCATATCTACTATAACGCGGGTTCCCCGCAATTGCATATAGAGTAGGTAGTTTTGTAGTTGACATTAAAGAGTTGGATAATATCTGTATATTTTTAAATTGCTCTAGAATAAAAGCATTAACATCTATTTTATTTTTTTCCATATATTCTTCAAGTCCCTTAATATAGCTACTTTGTTCATAAAACATATTACCATTATTTACAAACTCTAAAAACTCATCCTTTGTGAAATGGTTCAGAAACAATTGCTGATGATTTAGTAATAAATATGTGAAGATTTTGTAATTTAATGCGTAATAACCATCACTTTCTCTCGAACTAAAGTAATCATATTGGTCGTCTTCTCTCTTCCATTCATAAATAAAATCAGTTATGTTTATCCTTGTGCCATTTCGAGAAATTGAAGCTCTTCTAGTATAATCTCGTAGGCTTGGGAAGTTTTCAATTGTTGTAGTAGTAGTCATATATCTATTCTATTACAAATATATTTAAGAAATCATCAATATTATATTATAATGTTTTAATTTATAATTATGAAAAAAAAGGACGATGATGCTAAGCGGACTGGATATTTCAGACCTCAGATATGTAGGAATTGTGGTATCAACGGGCATCTATACAAGGATTGCTTGCATCCTATTATGAGTTTTGGTATTATCTGCTATAAAATTGAAAATGGGGAAATCAAGTATATTATGATACAGCGAAAAGATAGCCTATCATTTATGGAGTTTGTTAGAGGAAAATATAATCAGAATGATATTAGTTATATTAAACAACTGGTTGATTATATGACGGATAATGAAAAGACGATGATATTAGAAAACTCCTTTGAAACCATCTGGAATTATACGTGGTGCCAAACATCTCAAAATGTTTTCAAGCATACGAAAGAATATGTTGAATCTAAATCAAAGTTTGACTATGTAATTAATAATATAAATTTTATAAACATATTAAAGTCTAGCAAGGTAAAATGTAATTATTTAGAGCAAGAGTGGGGATTTCCAAAAGGTCGCAAGAAAATACGCGAGAGCGATATAGATTGTGCAGTAAGAGAATTCTGCGAAGAAACCCAATTATACAAAGACGACATTCAAATAATCAAGAATATATATCCATTTCAAGAAATATTCTTCGGCACTAATAACATCCTCTATAAACACGTTTATTATATCGCAAAAATTGTTAAGGAAAAATCTAAAATATATTTGGATAATAATTGTCTAGAGCAAGTAAGGGAAGTTAGAGACATTAAATGGCTTACGTATGCTGAGGTATTGTCGCATATTAAATATCACAATATTGAGAGGATTGAAATCTTTAAGAAAGCCCACGCGATTATAAATGAAACATTGATTGATATAAATCTTCTTTAATCTAAATAGAAGGGATATTAATGATAAAAAGAGGTGCAAAAGGCGCTAAGAGATCCGCTACATCAGCAGCCGCAGCAGCCGCAGTAGCAGCCGCCACAAAATCTTGTCCTGATGGGAAAGAGGTTAATCCTATTACAGGAAGATGTGTTAATATATGCAAGGTAGGAACTATAAGAAATAAAGCAACAGGTAAATGCGATAAAATACCAAATGGAAATAATGCTAGAAAAGGGAGACCTAAAAAGAAAACTCCACCAAGAAATAATACACCACCTAAGAAATCATTATCCCCTATAGNGNTTTCTTCACCATTNCTATCACCGCATTCGCNGCATTCGCNGCATTCGCCGCATTTGTCTAGGTCTGCATCCAATGCTTCCGCTACATCAGTTTCATCGCCTTCNAGNAAATCTTTTGAATTGTATTATCCTGATTTAGATGACCCTGAATTTACTATAAAAATAGCAAACAATAAAGAGTTCCTAATTCACAAAATACCAGAGTTTCCTGTAATTAATAATGTGAAAGAGTTTGACGAGGTATCTAATAAGTTTTGTGGAAAGTTTGATAAAATGTTGTATCAGCATTTTGTTAGTCAATATATATCATATAGAACGCCATATAGAAGTATTCTGCTATATCACGGAGTTGGCGTAGGGAAGACGTGCTCCGCAATTACAATATCAGAGGCGCTACTAAGTTCTCAAACAACTTCTGAACCAATGATTTGGGTAATTATGCCTCAATCCTTAAAGAATAGTTTCAAGTCGCAAGTATTTAATATAGATGACTTTGATACATTTGAAAGTTTATCCAATCAATGCACTGACCATAACTATATTAAATTATTAAATATTTATAAATCAACATTCAACAATAATAATAACAATAATAACAATAATAACAAAGGAATTAAAGAGTATCGAGAGAAACTTAAAACCGAACTGAAGGCAATATTAAAGACCCGCTATGATATCTTTACATATGACAGGTTTGCCAAGTATATTAATGATAATTATAGTAATAAGATTGTAGAAAACAAGGTTATTATAATAGATGAGGCGCATAATATCAGAAGCACAAATAAAAAGATAAAGGATACCTATCTGGCTTTAATGAAATGTTTGGAAAAAGGTGTAAATAACAGACTAATTTTATTATCTGCTACGCCTATGTATAATGAACCTAGAGATATTTTAGAGCTTTTAAAATTATTAATTATAAATGATAAGCGATTTAAGATTATCAATGATAATAAGAAGGTATTTAATAACAAGACCTTTAATATTGAGGATGCTAATGTTATTGACCTTCTCAAAAGTTTGTCCAGCACATATATTTCTTACTTGAAAGGCAAGAACCCTTTTACGTTTGCTTTGAAATTAAATCCGAGCAATAGCGGTATCAAGGTATTAGAAAGCGCCCCTACAAAAGACCTTAATAATAAATTAATTAGCAAAGAAAATCTCAAATGGTTTCAAAATATAGATGAAGACATTGTAATATCTAAATTAGGAGAAGCACAAAAGAAGATAATAGACAAGCTCGAGAAATTAGATATTAGCGATGACGACATAGATATAGGCGATGATGATGACGACGACGATGCAAAGCAAAACAATAATATGAAATTACTACAACCTATGAATATTGTATTTGACAATGATATAGGCATCAAGGGTTTTTATAATTTTTTTAGTAAAACTAAGGATACAGACCCAATCGAATTAAAATATGTAGATAAATACAAAAATGCTCTAATGCCAGACAAGGACAATGAACATCTAGGGAAATATTCAGGGAAGTTTTTAAATGTTTGCGATTTTATTCGTAATTCTAAGGGGATTGTTGTAATATATTCGCGATTTCTACTATCTGGAATAATCCCTATAGCAATATCTCTTGAACACTTAGGATATACGCGCGAAGGCACTAATAATATATTGAAAAATGCCGAGATTGTTAGCGACAAGCCTGTATATGATGGCATAGCAACTCCTAAATATTGTATCCTAACGAGCGATAAAAAGGAATATATGGGAAATACTAAAATTGATGATTTAATCAAAATAATTAATAGCGACGACAATTATAACGGGGCAAAGATAAAGGTTATCCTTATAACACCTGTTGCCAGCGAAGGTCTGAGTTTTTATAATACGCGCGAAATTCATTTAATAGAGCCTTGGTATCATTTCAACAGGTCTGACCAAATCATTGGTCGCGGTATTCGTAATTGTAGGCATAATCGGCTTAAGATAGAAGACCGCAATGTATCTGTATTTATGCACGCAAGCGTTAATGATGATAATACGCGTGAGAGCATAGATATTAATGCTTTCAGAATATCAACGAGGAAATATATTGAAAGTAAGAAAATTGATAAAATTATTATGGATAACGCAATAGATTGCCATTTAATGAAAAATATCAATTATTTCCCCAAGTCGCTTTTCAAGTTAGATAATGTTAATATTGAAACATCTCAAGGTGCCCTCATTAAATACAATTTTGGTGACGAAGAAATAAATGAGCCTAAATGCCCTATGAGCACGGATATTAAAATAAATTCTAGCGGGTTCCGTAGTGAAATCTATAAGCATTTGTTAGCGAGTATTAAAACGGCTATTAAGAATATAATTAATATCGGAAGCGATAGCAGCGATAGCAGCAATAGCGACAATAAATACAAGTATATTGATTTTGAAACATTAAAACATAATATGGGTGATGATATTGATGATGATATATTAATGTATGCTATTAAAAATATAATATACCCTAACATATTAATTAATAATAAGTATATTACAAGATATAAAAATGGATTACTGATAAACAATATAGAAACTGAGAAGGCTCACAAAATCATCAGGTATAATAATGATATATTAATAAAAACTATTGGACGTTCAAGCCGTTCAAGCCGCTCTAGTAATGCAGCAAGTATCGCAAGTAATGCTAGTAATGCCAGTAAAAAAAAGAAAGTAAAGAAAGCAAAACTAGAAGAAAATAAAAAGGCATTGCTTAAAGTGATAGGCAAGTTAGATATCGATGAAAAAGATATTAATAAGACTACTATATCACTTTATTTAAAAATTAATGCAGCTGAGTTTAAAACATTAATAAGTTATATTTTAAAATCATATCCTTCACAAGCGAATGATGAATTTGATAGGAATATTCAGTTTATATGCGAATGCTTATATAGGCAAGGTATATTAATAAAAAGCGAAGATATACCATCGTATATCGAGAACACCAATGAATATATAGGATACATTAATATGTTTAATGAAAACAGCGAAGATGACAACACATACATTCAATATAATGAAAATGATAAAAAACTTATTAAAAAATATAAAAATTATACAGAATATTTAAAGCATATTGACGAGATACAAAAAACGCGAATAAGGAAAAACATCAAACTCTTTAATACGACTACGAATGCCGAGCAAAATGTAGGACCCGCTTCAAAAAGTATTAAGGAATATTTCAGTAATCGCATTAATAATAACGTGTATATACCGCAAGATATGACTGATGAAAAAACGGCGTGGGGTATTATAGTTCGCTCTAAGAATAAATATATATTAAAATTATTCTCTACAGGGGACGGCAAGAAGACTGGTCGCGTTTGCGAGACTTTTAATGAAGAAGAACACAATGTATTTATTGAACAACTAATGCCCACTAATGCAGCCGCTAAAAAGGTGAAGATGAAAAATAAGAAAATACTATGCAGTTATATTGCAAACATATTACTTAATAAAAATAAACTTGTTCTTTTCCCAATGTATAAACCTAAGATGTAAATACATCATACTGCTCCCAAGTATGCCATCCAATAATTATTTTCGAACATCATTGCTCTTTTAGATAGCATTATTTTATACCTTTCAGTCTCTAATTGTTTTCGATGTTCTAATAGCAACTCATCTATTACTTCTAAAACTGGCATAAACTTTTTCTTTACTATAGTAATTCTTTGCATTATGATGCCTTATTTATAATAATTCAATTTATAATATTATTATATAAAAAATAATATGAATAATATCACAATATAACTAGCATCTCCTATACATTCTTAGCAATAGTTATTCTCCCCTTGTTTTTCTCTTTGTTATATAACATAACCTTATCATTATAGCAAATCTCTTTGTCTAGCAAGAATGATATAAACAATGCAGTAGATTTATTCCATCTGTTATTTACTATACCAGACATCATCTCGGCGCATTTTGTAGCCCCAAATATCTTTGCAAACTCCTCTTTTGATATCATAGCAACTAGTGCTTCTTTTACGTAAGAAGTAGAATTATTGAAGGATGTTGTTTCGCTAATAATAATTTCAAGCGGTTTAATCGTAGTGTCCTTCTCCTTCTTTTTATTTATACTTTTAGGAGTTTGTAGCGATATCATTGGCTGCATCAGCTGCTTCACATCTTTACTATCATCTTGAATAGCATTTGTATCTACTAATATGATAGGCTGCGGAGGAGACTGAGGAGACTGAGGAGACTGAGGATACTGCAATTGCTCTTCTACAATAACCTTTGTATTAGAATGCTGCGAATGCTGCGAATGCTGCGCGTGTTTATTGAAAATACTTTCGCTAACATCTTTCCATTCTACTTGTGAAATATCATTTGCTGTCGTTAATTTATTATAAAGCACGTCTATCATCTTCGTATATATTATATTTAGTATTATATATAAGTATTATATATATCATTTTTTTATGTAATTAAATAATCCTCATATGTTAAATCATTATCTATACAAGATGTATAGCTTATATTTTGTTTCATAAACTTCTTTTTTAATAAATAAAATTTCATACTTGAAGAAAACTTTTGCTTTTGATTAACTATATTGCTTGTAGCCCCGTTAATAGCATTATTGTCATTATTTGCGTTATTTAAGTCTACGCCAGTTCCTCCAGTTCCACTAGTAATACTATTGTTATTTGCTACGCGCTCACCTTCTTCACCAATGCCTCCGCTATCGCAACAGCCTTCAATGCGTTTGCCGCTTCCCCCACCATCATTGTTTCCATTGCTAAGTATTTCAGCAGTAATAATCGGTTCCTTTGTATTTATGCTTTCATTCAGTAGCGTTTTCATTAATTCATATTTTGATATTTCATTTTGCGATTTGATACAGAAGGAAATATAATTATTTATTTTTAAAAGAAGAGCTTCGTCAATCCAATTGAGATTTAAAAAAATACCATTGTTATTCTTGGTATAATTTGCGTTCGTATCTAATATTATTTTAAATAATTCCAAGTTTTCATTGTCTGTTAACTTTGAAACATTCGCTTGTATTGTTTTACATAAATCTATTTTATTCATTTTTAAATAACAATAAGGTATATTTTTTTATATAGTATTATTCTAAATTATCTATAAACAAATCTATAATCTTATTCTATTCATAATCATCGCCGCCACCATATGAACCTGCTTCATCAAAGTCATCGTCTAATGCTTCGTCTTCATCTAGTTCATCCATCTCGTCGTCCAATTCTTCTTCTTCCTCTTCTTCGTTGCTCTCAAAGATACTAAACTCACCACCTTTAAGCGGTTTGCCATCATCTTCGTCGTCGATTAGAATACTTCGCACATTATCAGTTTCTTCTTCGTCTTCTTCTTCATATACATCATTATCATCCATCAAATCATCATCTGCAAAAGACAAGTTATCTTCTTCTTCATCGTCAATAGATGGGCTATCATCTTCTACTTCTTCGATTACGCTGATATCATCATCGATTTTATCTTTAATAATTCTTCCAATAATAGAAATCATCTTATCATACAAGGTGAATTTTTTACCGCAAACAATTACATTGATTTCGTCGCCAATATTAATGTTGTCTATATTAACGTCCGATAGTATTCCCGAAGTAATCTTGGGAATTATCACTTCTAAAATAGCCATATCTTCGTATTTGCCTATCGCTAGTAATCCGAGATTGTTTTTTGCCTTAACAATGCATTTAACCATAGAGTCTTGCGCGGGATTACATATTTCCGCTATGCAATTTAAATCATATGCAATATTACCATTAAAATGCGCCTCTTTAATATAACCAGGCGACCTTTTGATTACTTTTATGCTATCTTTTTTGATATACCCGTGCTTACTGCAACTATTTTCAAGCGTGGATTTGATTTTCTGCAGAATAGTAGTCTCAAAGGTCTTATTTAATTCATTGGGCAACAATATAATTGTAGTATTAAATTTGATAGGCATAAACATTTTAGACATTTCAATAATCTAATTTATCTATATGAATATATCATTTTTTTTATTTATATAAAAAACTGATATATAAATCTATAATATCTATATTTATTAGATAATATATATATAATAATATGGAAATATCAAAAGATGATGCTATCTTCCAAATTATAGAGAATATATCATTGAACGGAGAGGAAAATATGGAAACTATTATTAAACTCGAGAATTCTGCATTATGGTCTGAAGACAACTATTATAACTTTGTAAATATAATGAGTAGCGAGGGATACATAGAAGAAAAGGAGCCTCAGATATTAAATGCATATTCTAACGATTACTTATTAACAATTAAGAGCGCTAAGAAAATATTGTATTATTGCAATAATAATAATTTCAAGGATGATGAAAGATACATTAACTGGTATAATCATAGGCTTGTATCTAAAAATGTTGTGAATACGTTATTCGATTCCACCTTAATATTTTTAAATACCAAAAAAAGCAAGATAGACACCGAGAAGAACCCCATAGTCAATTGGGATAATATGCAAAAATACTTTAAAGTGAATAAATGTATTACCTATACGGATGCAGAAACAAACATTAAATACATTGTAAATATTTGTAAATCACACGACCTTGATTATTATGAAGCGACCGACAAAGAGTATCACATGACTTTGAATAAATCCAAGATTATCAATAAAACGCAGCAATATGAGTTCTATATAGATATAACAAATACTGATAAAGATAATATACTACCAGCGATTATTAAAATGGAGCAGGCATTACATCTAAATACCTTTATAATTTCTAAAAATCAGCAATTGGAAGTTATAAAGGAATATGGAAGGCTCGTTAAGCCTGATATCTTTACAAGAAGATACGACGAAACTAAGCCGCCCTTATTAACACCCAAGCCTTTCACATTGGAGCGGGCAAATATGTTAAATCCTAGCGACTACGAAAATGGCTATGGTATCACAAGCATATTATCAGAATATACTGCAACCGAGAAAGCGGATGGTGAGCGGCTATTAATGTATATTAATGGCACAGGCGGTGTGTATTTAATAAATAATACTCATCAGGTTATAGATACGGGTATTAAAAGCCCTAGCGAACTATATAATTCCCTCATAGATGGCGAGTATATCGCTTGTAGTAAGCGGAGAGACAATGCTGCCGTAGGGCTTTATGCGTCGTTTGATATGTATTATTATAACGGGAAGAAAATCACGCAACTTCCTTTAATGGCTAGCGGCGCTGCTTCTTCCGAGAATTCGCGTGGTAGATATGATTATTTACTGGCTACTGAAAAACTCTTAAAAAGTAAAAGTGAATTTGCTATGGATTACATTGTAAAAGAGCACCTATATTCTAAAGATATATTGAATGATTGTAAAAACATCCTTACAAACATCATATATCCATACGAAATAGATGGTTTGATATTTACACCAGCGAAACTAGCGGTTTACTCTAATTACGCAAATAAAGCCGAGCCTATTACGGAAAAACTAGGGTGGGACAAAGTATTCAAATGGAAACCACCTGAGCAAAACAGCATAGACTTTCTAGTAAAGAAGGGTGATAAGATTACAATCGACACCATTAATTATACTGAGTTTAAATTATACGTAGGGTATAATGCATCGCAGATAGAAAACTATACGATGAAAGATGCATTTAACTATATTTATAAGTTTAACCTGTTTAGGAATGATATAAAGGAGCGAGAAAAATATACGTGCAGATTGTTTATGCCCGAGTATTACTATGAAAAGGGGATTGAAAGGTCATTGATAAAGATGCAAGCGAATAAAGAGATTAGATGCGAGAATGGCGATAAGATTGAAGATGAAATTATTGTTGAATTTAATTATGATGAAAGCGAAGCAAACCCATCGATGCGCTGGAAACCTATGAGGGTGCGAGAAGATAAGACGCGTATATATAGGCAAGGTGTATTATCAAAAACGCTAAATGACTTTAGTGTCGCTTGTAATATATGGCGGTCTATACATAATCCAATCTCTCAGAATAATATTATAGGGAACGAAAAGATTATAAATAATATGGATGTTGCTGAGTTAAATGCGAATGATATCTATTATTCGCGAACAATGCAAAAAGAAGCAAGGTTATCGCATCATATGTTGGTATTCCATAATCACGGGGTGAAAGAATTCCTTTATTCGAAACCTGCGAAGAAGGGCTCAATTGTAGAGTTGGCGTGTGGTCAGGGTGGCGACCTGAATAGATGGATTAAAAATGAGTATCGCTTTGTATTGGGGGTAGATTTGGTTAAGAATAATATATATAGCCCTAATCACGGCGCATATGCGCGATTACTTCGCGAGAGGAAGAGGTTCTTTATAAATATGAAGAATAATAACAATATGCTATTTCCTGATATGGTTTTCGCAGTAGGTGATTGTGCCAAATCTATAAAGACGGGCGAATGCGCAGTAAGCGATAATGCATCAATAGATGACCGCGATAGCTATAATGTATTAAAAATGGTATTTAACAAAGGGAACAAGAAGAATGATACGCAATATAACAAGATTATAGGAAGAGCAGTGAATGGGTTTGATGTATGCTCTTGTATGTTTGGTATCCACTATTTCTTCAAAAACGAGGAAATGCTAGACGGGTTTTTGTCAAATGTTAGCGAACTATTGAATGCTGGTGGCGTATTCTTCTGCACCTTTATGGATGGCGAGAAGATTGAAGCGGAAATTGAAAATAATGGAGGAGATAAAATAGAAGGTTTTAAAAAGTTATCGAAGCGGAAAGAAGACAAAGGCGAACCAATATGGGCTATATTAAGATGCTATGATAAAACGGATATCTCTAAATATAATAAGCAAATCAATGTATTTATTGAAACAACTAGTAAATTAATCCCCGAGTATCTCGTATCATATAAGTTTTTACTAGAAAAATGTAAGGACTTTGGCTTAAATATCAAAGAAAGCGAGATGTTCTCTGAAACCTTTAGCAGATTTAAAGGTAATTTAGATGATTTGAAAGATACTAAAGAAAACCTCTACAAATCGATTATAGAACTAGACAAGGATGAGAATAGCGACTTGAAAAGATTTAGTTCCTTTAATAGATGGTGCATTTTCGAAAAGGTTGCTGATTAAAGTAGAGTTGTATAGTTATAGAGATGTATAGTTATAGAGATGTATAGTTATAGATTTATCTGGATATCAAGATATCTTATTATTGGTATTATTAGTATATAAAGGAAATTTATTTTTATAAATATATATGAATAAATGATATTATTTTATAGTGTTTTTTGCAATCATTGTAAAATGTTATTGGAACATATTAAACGTTATGATAAAGAGAAGGTAATTAAACTGGTTTCAATAGATGATTTGCGTAGCAAGAATATAAATATAGAAACTAAAATACACTCAGTGCCTGCATTTATGATATTACCGAGCAAGGAATTAATATTTGGAAAAGCAGTCTTTGACCATCTGTTATTGCCCGGACGCGGTATTCTATGTGGTAGCCAGAATACGCGAATGGAAAAGACGGGTGGCGTAAGCGGTGGTAGTGGTGGCAGCGGTGGCACAGGAGAAAATGATGTTATCCCATTAGCAAAAACGAGCGAAGGTGAAAACGAACCTCTAGCATTCACATTGAATTCTGCATCATTCTCTGATAATTTTTCGATAATTGAAGATGAAACGAAGGAACTAAATGATAAAAATTATAAATGGGACTTTATAACAAATGACAATAACCTTAGTGATGGTATTCAAAATATTAATAGCGACGACACTACATCGACTTCTAAAAATGATAAAACTATGCAATCGATGGAAGAATTAAAGAAGTTCAGAGATGACCAAAAGTTCTAAAGACATCATATTTTTTATAAAGATATATAAGGAATTATCATAATATATTTTTATAGTGTATTAAAAAATCAAAGAAAAATGTCAAGTCAATTTATATTTAACCAATATTATATTGATTTAATTAAGCGTATAAAGGGGTTTGCTAAAAAGATGAGAGAAGGCGATGATGCCGACGAGCAGGTGTTTGGCAAAAGTATTGTTAAAGCCATAAAAGATAATTATATCACATTAGATAAATCGTCAGATGAATATATTATACACGTTCGAGGTATCCCTTCGGATTTTTGGGCTTCCTACACTGCGATTGACGACATTAATGCTTCAAATGACTGGTTTCTCTCTGACGAAGTAAAGGATGTTTGCATCTACAAAAATATCCCCGTTTCATCTATCCGTAAGCTATTAAAAGACGACTACCTATGTCATCACTTTTTCTCAGTCTTCTATTTATTTATGGATGAACTTAGCGACGACGATGTTAAAACTTATGTATCCGTTCTACAAGATACTAAAAATGAAATAGGACTTGATAGTATTACTAATGTTCAGCATAGAAAGGTTGTATCGCGATTGAATGAACTGAAGACAAAGAAGGGCAAGGAAACCAGTGGCATCGATATGTCGGCTATGGAAGATACAATGCTTGGGAAACTCGCTAAGGAAATACTAGAAGACGTGGATGTTGATAAATTGCAAAAATCTATCGGTGATAATGGCGATATTCTAAAGGCAATTGGCGACCCCGATAGTGGTTTTAGCGAACTTATTTCTAACGTTAGCAGAAAAATGGCTAACAAGATATCAACGGGTGAATTGAAGCAAGAAAACCTTCTTCAAGATGCTATTAAGTTTGCTTCGACAATGCCTGGACTATTTGGAAACGCAGGTGCTGCTGGAGGAACTGGAGGCGCAGGTGCTGCGTCATCGAATAACCAGCGAAAGAACGAGCCTGATATGGCTTCAATGATGAATATGATGTCTTCTATGATGAATAATAAGGAAGGTATGGATATGTTCAAGAATATGATGGGAAATATGAATAATCAAAAAGGCGGTTCAAAGCAGTCAATTAATAAACCTGCGCTTAAAAAGTTAGCAGCCGTTAATAGATTGAAGACAAAGATTGCGAAAAGAAATGAAATGTGTAAAAATGACGAGTGATAATAATTAAAAATAATATAGATATTAGGATAAGAACAAAAAATAATGTTTTGGTTAGATAATTTAAATATATTAACAATACCTATATTAATTCCTGATATTAATATGACGTTTGAAGAGAAACTTAATTCTATAATAAGAGGATTGTTATTTTTAGGGATTATTTTTACATTAGTTTTTAATGATTCCAAATATATATTATTTGTATTGATAATTATGATAATTTCAATAATTATATACAATTATCAATATGAAAAAAATAAGCAGATAGAAAAGTATCTGAATGATAACAACCTTGATATTATAAATAATAAAAAATGCGTGAAGCCTACTAAGTCTAACCCATTTATGAACCCAAATATATTAGAAAATAATATGTTCTCAGCGTGTTCTATTGAAAATTCTAAAATAAGCAAAGATATGAATGACCATTTTAATGAGAATGTATTTCGCGAAACCGACGATTTATATAACAAATCCTTATTACCACGCCAATTTTATACGATGCCGTCGACGACTATACCAAATGAACGTGAAAAACTAGGAGACTGGTTATATAATTCGGGGAAATCGTGCAAAGAAGATACACTTCAATGCTATGATAATATTTATCAGGACATTAGAAGTTCGACGCATTTATAGTCAATGTAGTCATTGTAATCAATGTAATGAATGTAATGAATGCAATGAATATAATGAATATAGTATTCTTTTTATGATATGTATATAGATATTAGATATTAGATATTAGATATCAGATATATAAACATATTATTAGATATATATAAACATATCTAGATTTTGTATTTAAAAGATGATTTTTGTGCCAATAGGTGTTGATTGTGATGTAGCGTATCTTTTAAATAAATATAATTTTAGGAAAATGTCGCTTCCATTTGATTGGAATGTATCATATACTGGTGTAGCCAAATGTATTGATAGCGATTTTAATGAATATACTGCGCCATTAAATGAAAGTAGAGTTAATAAGTATGATGTGTATTTTCATCACGACTTTGAAATTCAAAGTTTGCTAATTGCTGACAAAGAAAAATACGCAAGAAGATGCGATAGATTACTTAATATATTGAAAGAGAATAATGAAACTTCTGGCGAACATATTATGTTTATTAGGAAGGGGCATTTGTGTCGCCATCACGATGAACAAGGTGCTGCATATAGCGATATTATGAAAGATATTTGCGAAGCAGAATGTTTAGATAATATATTGCTAAATAAATACCCAAACTTAAAATATAAAATTATATTGATACTAGGATGCACCAAATGTTTTAATCAAGATACCACATATAAAAGCAATTCAGAGAATATCGAGATATATAATTGTATCCACGATGATGAGGCTAGAGGCAAGTTATTTGAAGAATGCTTATTCAATGTATGCAACTCTAGTAATACTAGGTAATACTAGGTAATACTAGGTATTACTAGGTAATACTAGGTAATACTAGGTAATACTAGATAATACTTGATATTACCTTACTTTTACTGCTACTTTCTTAGCTTTCGCGTGTCCATAATTATATTTTTTCTTTGCTTTATTTGCTAATACAAAAGCCTTCTTCTTATGGTCGCAGCCATCTCTAATTATATTATAATCAACTGCTGCGGCTTTCCCCGATGTTAAAGCACTTGCTAATCTTGCTAGTCCCCACGATTGAGGTGTTTGGTTCGGTCTAGAACCTGACGAATAATATGCCCCCTCGCCTTTCCTAACAATCTTATTTAATACCTCTAATTTGCAACCTGTTTTCTTTGCTAATTCTTCATTAGGTGCAATGTTCTTGATATTATATATTTTACGCGCATTTACAATATGGGGCGACTTCTTATTTTTGAATGAGGCTACCTTCTCTCTATTATAATAGACCCCTTCCTTGTATAGATTTTTAGATTTTATTAACATTTTGGCTTGCTTTTTATTGTCTTCCTTCGCTAACATTTTTGGCAAATATCGCATAGGGAACTTTATATCTCCAAGTTGTTTTTTAGGGTTCATCTATTTTATATATATCTATATAAAAATTGATTATCTTTAGTAAATCTCTAGGTATAGTATATCTATAAAGCAAAGATGCTAACTACCGAATATGTATGCCCTTGCGGCGGAGGACAATCTTGTATCGTTGACAGACGCACATTGAATGACTGGGTTCACGAGGATGACTTATTTACCAAGAATAAGTTGCCCCTTCGGAAGCATTGCTTCCAACAATATACCAATAAGCAACTAAAAGCCCTGAGTAATTTTACGGCAAATGATAGTTTCTGCTAGACTATATAAATATTACGATTATATAAATATTATATAATGAAAAAATCTACAACATTAACATATAACATTGAGACTGCTAATGGTGTTTCAACGTATGAATTGGAATACAAGGATTATGTTAAAAATGAAAAAGGCGAAGAGAACTTACTGCATTATAAGAATAAAGCAACAAATAACGAAGCAGCCGAAGCAGCGGAAGCGGAAGCAGCATACATAAATAAAATAGAGGTGAATGAGACATTTAATAAGATTAAGATTGGCGATGATAGAATAGATGAAACTATCGGTATAAGTAGTAATAATAATGAATGGAAAATCCACGAATATAAAAACCACGTTCTAGACAAAGAATATAAGCAAGGCTATGATACCATAAAATTCGATATAAATTGCGATATATTAGAAAAATGCGAGAAAAAAAATTATATTAAAGATAATATATAATTTTTTTATTTATTATTTACAAATAGATAATGAATAATAATATGTTTGATACAACAACAAGTATATGCTCGGATGATTGTTGGAAAACCGCGAAGGAACTGCATAATAATAAGATATCGGAATATAATTTGCTCCCTAATAATTTTGTTAGCTGCGAAAATCCCAATGTTAGAATGACGGACGGCTATTTGCAACACCCTAATTTACGAGGGCGACCCGGATATGGATTAGCGGACGATTGTTTAATTGATAATTATTCGATGCTACGCAATAACCCCGATGGTATGACCCAAGACAAATGTAAGATACAATTGAATAACCGCATATTTACATCGGGACCCAGTCTAAGATGTGGAGCGGGAAATATAGGCGATGAATTAAACTTGATTGAAGGAAATAACACGAACCCCTTCCAATGCAAGAAATTGATTATGGAAAAGGAGATGAATAACTTTATACCTTTATTAGATTTTATGAAAGATGTCCAAGACCCTAAAAACATAGTGCCTGTATGGACAAATGGGGGCGAGGATACGCGGTCATACATACACCGCGCAGAGTTTAATAAAAATTGCAATTGGGTTGGGCGTAATAAAAATGTTTCCGTATAATAAAAAAATATTATATAATAGAAGATAATATGAGTTTTAATAGAACAACATACGATACTTGTTCTTACAAGCAGGATTTACAAGAGAATGTAAGCACCCTAAGCTATGTTCTTTCACCCTATAGATACGAGCATATCAATAAATGCCGACACCAATTAGGTTTTGTCGGTGGAACTGCAGTATCACACGTTCAAGGGAACTTAGTGGATTTAGACAGCGAATTAAGAGGACAGACCCGTATTATTTCTAAATGCGGGACAAACCAATATGTTCCTACGAATGACGGGATTATCAAGAATGACAAGACCGCCCCTATTGATACAACAATGCTCCATCTTCCCGCTTGTCAATCGATAATGTATAGAGAAGTCCCTTTACCGCCGCACATAAATTACAATAAATGCGGTGCTGGGTCGTAGGAGATACCTAGTAATACTTTTATTTTTATATTTTTTAGCACATTTTACCTAAATAATTAACAAGAAAGAACCATACTAAGTAAAATGGTCCCAACATAAACGCTAGGAGAGCGAATAATAATTTGATTACGAGATTATTAACGAGCCCTTTCCAATTGCAAGTGAAAGAAAGGTAGGCTGCAAAAACAGATATCGAAAGTGTTAGAATATATAGTAAAACAATGCATATATTATCCATAATCCCCCATTTATAATAATAATTTGCGTTATATCCTAATAATAAAAGATAAAGTGCGCTGATTATATCGTATTTCACCACGTTATTTTGTTCTCTTTCATCGCGATTGTCGAAGTCATTGCCGCTACCGCTGCCGCTGCTATAAAAACCTTCTTTAATCTTTTTTTGATTATTAGATATTAATGGTAATAATGGTATTAATATAAGCATATCTATTTATTTATGTATAAAATAATATATTATTTTATTAGATATGAACCAATATATAGATACGAGGTTAAATTATGATAGTTGTAGTTATAAGGAAAAACTAAAAAGAACAATTGGACCCGGCTTGTATCAACTAGAAACCCCTTATAACGATTGCGTTGAGTGTTTTCAAGATGTCCCCAATGACCCCGCATTAAGATATCAGAGTTACGGACAAAATACTTGCAGTATGAAAAAGGCAGTTGATGACTCCAGTGAGTTGCTAGGATTAAATTATAAAAATACAAAGTGTAATGCTGACGAATATTTGCCGGGTAGTTATAACCCTACAGGATGTAATATTAAAGGTGTTGACAAACCCCGCTCTTGCATAATACCACGAGAGGATACGCGGCTTTCAAACCCGCCTTGCACATTAAAAGAAACAGGAATTAATAGATGGGAATGGCTATGCTTTGACCCGCAAGCGCGTGCAATAGAGGCGTTTGACAGAGTTCCCGTAAATTATAGAATGGTTGCTAAGGATAATCACGTGCCGATAATAGAATATCCCGAAGACCAATCTGTATTTTTCCCAACAGATAATAGCGCTAAATTAATTAACAATTTAGACGAATGGAAAAATAAATCCAAAGATAATTTAGCATATCAGCCAGGCTACCCATACGGCACTATGTATCCCAGTGTCAAATGCAAGAATTGATAAGACGGATTATACATTGCATTTATCAATTGTAAATACAATATCATCATAGCGACCTTTATTTTGTCGCAAATCATATACTTTAATATATTTTTTCAAATGTTGAGGAACTTCATTGGAAAGCACTGCGACCCACTCATAAGCCTGAACATCCTCGATAATTAATATGCCATCATCCGCCAATATTTGCGAATACAATTTAATGAATTGCTTCATACTTTCTAGAGAATGCGGTCCGTCATCCAGCATAAAATCAAATTTAACATCCTTATTCAAAAAGTTCTTAGCAAAAACCTCTTCATCGTATGCATCCGTTGATGTATGCAAGATGATGTCTTCCCTATTCCTGATACCTTCCCATACGCTAGATAAATCAATAATATCTAGCCCATATACATTAGCATTTGTGAAAAAATCTTTCCATAATTTAATGCTGCCACCCAAGCATATCCCGACTTCTAAGACATTTTTAGCAGTCTCTTTTTTACTAATTAATAATTTCTGATAAAGCGGTAAATAAGAATGTGTAGTATTCTTATCTGTTCGTGTGTTGTCGACGATTTCTTCTAAACTCCCCATTGTTTGCGATAATATTTATGTATATACAATATATATTGCTGTATTTCTTAAATAATAATTATTAAATAATAATTATTAAATATTAATTATTATACATAATATACTAACTATTTTTTTTCCTTTATTCATTAGAGGTTAATAATGGATTTATATTCTATCGACAATGACATACCATCAATGAACAATATATATAGCTCTAGATATTGGGATAAAGTGAAAGAAGATGAGCAGAAACGGAGCAACATATTATATGAAAAGTCAAAATCACCATATGATACGGGGATAATCGCGAAGCCCGCTTATTCGGATATGTTTGCGAGAATTGATACAGACAATGCGCCTAAAGCAAATTCTAATAATAGCTATGTATCATCTTTAACGGGTGAAAAAATAAATAAAGAGAATTTCTCGCACAATAATATGACCCCTTTTTTGAGAAAAAACGTCACGCAAAATACGGATGTCGAGAATATGTCTTCGATGTTAGATAATAAAACGGGTAATAATCAGTTTTGGCAAAATAAGAAAGAGGTGCCTTGCTTATTCAAACCCGAGATGAACGCTGGAGGGAACGTATGCAGTATGAAAAACAACGACGATTTCTTGAAGTCGAGAATAAATAATTCGTCGCGCGTTAATAATTTCTTCCCAATCGAAAAAATCAGAGTGGGACCCGGTATTAATAAGGGATTTGAAGCGATGCCCTCTGGCGGTTTTCAACAAATGGATACGACGGACTATGCAAAACCCCGCAGCTTAGACGATTTGCGCAGTAAAATCAATCAAAAGCAAACATATTTTGAGATACCTATGCAAGCACCGCCGAAAGGCACAGAGCAGCGGAGCGTCATAACACCTTTTGCTAAAAATCGCCCAGACACAAATTACGAAGTATCGCCAGATATGTGGTTAAAAACTACGGGGGCGATTACGAAAGAAGCGGAGCGACCAGCGCAAAATATAAGACCAACTGCGCGTCAAGAGTTTCACATAGATTATAAGGGCGCTGCAAAATACGGAGAGAATTCGCCGGGTCAAGGTATTCTCAATGATTATGGCAAAAGTAATATAATAATATACGACAATGAGCGTAATATCACGGGAACTCGCAATGTAGTGTCGAATGTCTCATCCCTTGTTAAAGCCATTGTAGCGCCTATAATGGATGTCCTCAAATATACAATGAAGGAATATAATGTAGAGGCAGTGAGAGCAGTCGGTAATCCAAGTATCCAAATACCGAGCAAGGCTACAACATATGACCCCGTTAATCATATTATGAAAACAACAATTAAAGAAACCACGATACACGATAGCGAACTAGCAAATTTAACGGGCAACAAGGAGACATACGCGGCTTTGAATGATACCGCTAAGACTACCATTAAAGAAACCACGATACACGATAGTGAACTAGCAAATTTAACGGGCAACAAGGAGACTTACTCGGCTTTAAATGATATTGCAAAAACTACCATTAAAGAAACGATGATACACGATACGACTATTGCAAATATCAAGGGAGATAAGGGTGAAGGATATATATTATTTGACGACGACGAAGCGAAGAAAACCTTGCGGCAAACAATGCCTAAAATAGATAGCATTCGCAATATAGGAGGCACGACTTACAAGGTATCTCTTTATAATCCCGATTTGGTCGCTAAAACTACCACGAAGGAAACAATGATTAAAGGAAAATCGGAATATGGATTTTTAGGTGGCGTTCTCGAAGGTTTATTCGGTGGTTATTTGAGCACTAACGTGGAACTTAAAAATACCCATAAACAATTCTTATCTGATACCAACGAGTATGGAATTGCGGGGTCTGGCGTAGACTTTAGGCAGCCTGATAGAACTGCTGATGAAAACGCAGAAATAGATGGAACACGCGAAGGAATTATGATAAGCGCTGGATATACACCTAATCC
>JGI12421J11937_10000165_pt1 | contig 24326 bp, 21 predicted proteins | sample LakErihyJuly2011_2_FD_11937 | JGI IMG/M metagenome (IMG submission 11937)
TTCCCAATATGATTGTGTATTCGCCAATGAATGAAATTGCATTGAGAAATATATTATATACCGCTCAATTGGGATTGAATAATCCAATTGCTATTCGCTATCCTCGTGGTCGTGGTCAAATTGTGGATTGGCAAAAAACATACGAAAAAATAGAAATCGGTAAAGCAAATTGCATCCAGAAAGGAACAAAAGTGGCGGTTTTATCCAACGGAACTATTGGCAATAACGTGACTTTGGCTGTAGCCAAAATGAATAAACCAAAAACTATTGCTCATTATGATTTTGCCTTTGTAAAACCTCTTGACGAGAAATTATTGCATGGGATTTTCAAGGATTTTGAAAAAATAATTACCATTGAAGATGGCGCTATAAAAGGAGGTTTTGGAAGTGCCATTCTGGAATTTTCAGCACAATATAATTATCAAAATCCAATAGTAAATTTGGGTATTCCCGATGAATTTATCGAACAAGGAACCGTCGAAGAACTGCAACAATACTGCAAAATTGACGTTGAAAGCTTGCTCGCTATTTTAGCGGATTATGAAATTAATTGATTTCTCGATATTTAAGTCTTTATGAAGTGCTATTTTACCATTCAAACCCTATTAATTTTTTTATTTTCTTTTAATTGTTTTTCGCAAGAGAAAGAAATTATGCGTGATACGATTCAACCAAATCAAGTTGTTGTGAAAAACGATACGGTTGTTACTAGAGATACCATAAAAAATATTGTGATTGATATTAATCCTTTGTTAACACCAAAAAAAATGCAGCAAATAATAAAACTGCAATCCAATAAAATATCGAGAATCCCTTTGAAATTGGACAAATATTGGAACAAAAAAAACATGATTGGTTTAGATATAAGTCAAATTGCATTTGTAAATTGGAATGCAGGCGGAATTAGTTCGGTAGCGGGATTAATTAAGGGAAATTTTTTAAGAAAACGTTCTGACATCAATAGCGAATGGCTCAATGAACTAAGTTTTAGATATGGCTTGAATAAACAAGAAAATGTAGCGCTACAAAAATCAGACGATGAAGTGCGACTAAATTCTAGTTTTGGTTATCGAAAAGACACTTTATCCAATTGGTATTACAGTGCAAAATTCAATTTTAACACTCAATTTGCAAACGGATATCGGTATCCCGATACCAAGAACCCCATATCAAGGGCTTTTGCTCCAGCATATGCTTTCCTTGGCGTTGGTGCAAATTATTTACTAAAAAAAAACAAATTTGAGGCCTACATTTCTCCACTTACATTAAAAAGCACTTTGGTTTTTGACCAAGTTCTTGCCAATCAGGGTGCATTTGGAGTAGTAAAAGCAGTTTATGGTACACAAGGAAATGTACTAATTCAAGGCAAAAATACGAGAACAGAAGTTGGATTTCTAGCTACAAATTATTACAAGAGTGAAGTAATGAAAAATATAATTATGGAAAACCGCCTGAGCTTGTATTCAGATTATATCAATAATTTTGGTAATATTGATGTCGAGTGGCGACTTCAATTTGATTTATTAGTCAATCAATACATTAAAGCGAACGTTGGATTGCATATGATTTATGATGATGACGTGAAAACTTCCGAAGAAGTAAACGGTGAAATTATTATAAAGGGAGCAAGACTACAACTTCGGCAATCCATTGGCGTTGGGATGGTATACAATTTTTAACACCTAATTTGTTTTTCTGCCATTAATCATTTCGTATAATTCTAGGGCATTTCCGTCGGTCAAAAGGGAAACGTAGTGACAAATATGCAATAGCCTTTTATACAAATTATCTTTTTCTTCTAAGAACTTTTCAGGTAACATTTTTAACAATAATTTGTCATAATTGGACGCATTTCCTTCAAACTTATTGTTGAAAGCGGTAATGAATTTATCCAATAAAGTTTGAATAATTTGATATCCTACAATTTCTTTTTCAATGACTTCGCGACTTTGGTAAATATTTTTGACACTCAACTTAATGATATCGTCCATTTGAACTTTATACTTGCTTTTATCCGTCAAAGCGTGAGGAAATCTTCCTTGCAAAATGGCTTCTTCATTCTCGATAAATACTTTCACCGCATCATTAATTAAACTCCCAATGGCTAATGCTCGCAAATAACTTATCCGATCTTCTTTGGTCGTTAATGTATTGTATTTATTGGTGTCAATGCTGTCTTTTACTAATTTTATCAAATATTCTAAGGCAAAATCTTCCGAAACTAAACCTAGATTGATACCATCTTCGAAGTCGATGATTGTATAACAAATGTCGTCGGCAGCTTCCACTAAATACGCCAAAGGGTGTCTTTCGAAACCAATATCATTTCTGTTTTTGTTAGGAATCATCCCCAATTCTGAAGCTACTTCTTGAAAAAATGCTGCGTCTGTTTGAAAAAATCCGTATTTTTTATCGGCGATATTTGCTGTTGGTTTTTTGGGTAAACTTTCTTTTGGGTATTTCATAAAAGCGCCAAGTGTCGCATACGAAATTCTCAATCCTCCTTCGATTCCGGGACGACTTGCCGTAAGGACTGAAAAACCATTCGCATTGCCTTCAAAATCGATTAAATCCTGCCACTGTTTGGCTGAAAGTTGGTCTTTGTATTGTTGTCCTTTTCCAATAGAAAAATATTCGCCAATAGCTTTTTCGCCAGAATGTCCAAAAGGTGGATTCCCAATATCGTGTGCCAAAGATGCTGCAGCAACAATTGCTCCGAAATCATTAGCCTGAAAACCATGAACTGCTTTCAAATGCGGGTACTTTTCGATAATTTTTTTCCCAACTAATCGCCCAATGGAACGCCCAACAACCGAAACTTCTAAACTATGCGTCAACCGAGTATGCACAAAATCTGTTTTCGAAAGTGGAATAACCTGAGTTTTATCCTGTAAACTACGAAATGCCGACGAAAATATGATTCGGTCATAATCGACTTCAAAGCCCAAACGGGTGTCGTCTTGTTCTATTCGTAGTCGTTTGCTTGCGTCACCTTGGCGGCGAAGTGATAAAAGTTGTTCCCAGTTCATTTTAAATAACAAATTTCAGATGTTAGATTTCAGAATTCCTAAAAATCAAAAGTACATTTTATTTTAAGACTTTCTGCATACAAACACTACTTTCCACACCAATGTAAGGCTCATAATTTGAAATAAATCTATACCCTGATTTTTTATATAAATCAATGGCCTGCTCTAGCTTGAATGATGTTTCTAGAATGCACGACGTATGGTTTAGTTCTCGTGCCCAAACTTCTAATTCAGATAAAATTTTAAATGCAATGCCTTTTCCTCGGTGTTCTATTGGCACAAACATTCGTTTAATTTCGGCAACTTGTGTATCTGATTTTTTAAAAGCACCGCAACCTACGGCTATATCATTTTCATAGCATACTATTACATTGTCAATATATATTTGATTGTATTGCGCAAAAAAATCTTTTTCGTCACCATCAATATCAATCAGGAATTCATCAAAAAGTGCGGTTAATTTTTGAAAATCATGGTGGTGAGAGGTTGTTTTAAGATATGACAACATATTCTACTGCATAAAACAAAACAGCCATCATGAAGACAGCTGTTTCTATTATTAATTTATGATTTTTTAAGACCCACACATTTCGCACTCATCAGGGCCAGCATTTTTAGCTAATTCGATCATGGCACGGTATTCTTCGGCAGACATTTCTACAGGTTCATCTAAAACTGCAATGGGTTGCAATTCTAGTTGATCAGCATCGGGTTCTTTAACTTCTAATGGCTCTGCTTTTTTATCGTTGTTCAAAGTGAATTTAATCGCATCAACCGCTGCTTTTGTTCTCAAGTAATACATTCCGGTTTTCAATCCCGATTGCCAAGCGTAAAAATGCATCGACGTCAACTTTGCGTAATTGGCATTCTGCATAAACAAGTTCAAGGATTGCGATTGATCTACAAAATAACCGCGATGACGTGACATATCAATAATATCTTTCATTGACATTTCCCAAACTGTTTTGTACAACTCTTTCAAATCTTGTGGAATTGCTAAATCTTGAACAGAACCATTGTTTCGCATTAATTCTTGTTTCAAGGTTTCGTTCCAAAGTCCGCGTTCTACCAAGTCATTCAACAAATGCTTGTTTACCACAATAAATTCGCCCGAAAGCACACGTCTGGTATAAATATTAGATGTATAGGGTTCGAATGCTTCGTTGTTGCCCAAAATTTGCGAAGTTGAAGCGGTTGGCATTGGCGCTACCAGCAAAGAATTTCTTACTCCGTGTTGCATCACTTCTTTTCGCAAGAATGCCCAATCCCAGCGTCCTGAAAGTTCCTCGTCTTTCATTCCCCAAAGGTTGTGCTGGAATTCTCCCTCTGAAATTGGCGACCCTTTAAATGAAGAATAAGGCCCTTCTTCTTTTGCCAATTCCATCGAAGCGGTTACTGCTGCAAAATATAAGGTTTCAAAAATTTCTTGATTTAATTTCTTGGCTTCGTCACTCGTAAAAGGCAAACGCAGCATAATAAAAGCATCGGCAAGACCCTGAACTCCTAGACCTACTGGGCGATGACGCAGATTAGAATTTTCAGCTTCTTTTACTGGATAGTAATTTCTGTCGATAACTTTATTCAAGTTTCTAGTAACCCGTTTGGTAACCGTGAACAATAATTCGTGATTAAAAGCTTTGTTTTCTACGAACATTGGCAACGAAATTGAAGCCAAATTACAAACGGCTATTTCGTCTTTCGACGTGAATTCCATAATCTCGGTACACAAGTTCGAAGATCGAATGGTTCCAAGATTTTTCTGGTTGGATTTTCTATTAGCTGCATCTTTATACAACATATAAGGTGTTCCAGTTTCGATTTGCGATTCCAGTATTTTCTCCCACAATTCGTGTGCCTTAATGGTTTTTCTTCCTTTCCCGGCTTTTTCGTAATCGGTGTACATTTTTTCAAATTCCTCTCCGTGAACGTCATACAAACCTGGACATTCGTTCGGACACATTAACGTCCACAAACCGTCATCTTGCACTCGTTTCATAAACAAATCCGATGTCCACATGGCAAAAAACAAATCTCTAGCGCGCATTTCTTCTTTTCCAGTATTCTTTTTTAAATCCAAGAAGTCAAAAATATCTGCGTGCCAAGTTTCGATGTAAATTGCAAAACTTCCTTTGCGTTTTCCACCACCTTGATCTACATAACGTGCGGTATCGTTGAATACTCTCAACATGGGCACAATACCATTTGATGTTCCGTTCGTTCCACGGATGTAAGAACCAGTAGCACGAACGTTATGAATAGAAAGTCCAATACCTCCAGCGGATTGTGATATTTTTGCTGTTTGCTTCAAAGTATCATAAATTCCGTCGATGCTATCGTCCTGCATTGCTAAAAGGAAGCATGAAGACATTTGTGCTTTCGGAGTTCCTGCATTGAATAATGTTGGTGTGGCGTGTGTAAAGAATTTTTTCGACATCAAGTCGTAGGTTTCTATTACAGATTTCAAATCATCTAAGTGAATTCCAACCGAGACACGCATCAACATGTGTTGCGGACGCTCTACTATTTTTCCGTTTATTTTCAACAAATACGAACGTTCCAAGGTTTTGAAACCAAAATAATCGTAGTTAAAATCTCTGTTGTATATTATGTGCGAATCCAAAAATTCGGCATTTTCCATGATTACTTTATGTACTTCTTCAGACAGTAAAGGTGCTTCTTGCCCATTTCTTGGATTAATATAATGAAACATATCATTCATTGTTTCCGAAAATGATTTTTTGGTATTGGAATGTAAATTCGAAATGGCAATTCTGGCGGCCAATTGTGCATAATCTGGATGCGCAATGGTCATTGAAGCTGCAGTTTCGGCAGCAAGATTATCTAATTCTGATGTTGAAACTCCGTCGTAAAGTCCTTCTATTACTCGCATCGCCACTTTCACGGCATCTACTAAATCATTTAAACCATAGCATAGTTTTTTAATTCTATCTGTGATTTTGTCGAACATTACGGGCTCTTTATGGCCATCTCTTTTTACTACATACATAATCTGGTCTGTTTTTTAAAATAGAAAATCCCTTTTCTATTTTGGTGAATTTGTATTACTGTTTTGGGAAGCTAATCCCGGTATAAATTTGTGTTTATTGCCACGAAGACACAAAGGCTCAAAGTTTTTTTGGCTTTGGTATTCTTAGTAAGATTTTAGTTTACAATTAAATCTAGACTCTTACTTATAATTTTCTTGGTGGCTTAGCGACTTAACAGCAAATTAATTAAAAATCTGCGTCAAAAGTGATTTTCTGAGCTTCAACATCCGTATTCATTACTCCAGCTTTTTGGTATTCGGCTACTTTCTTTTCAAAGAAATTAGTTTTTCCTTGAAGCGAAATCATGTCCATAAAATCAAAAGGATTTGCAGTATTGTATTCTCTTTCGCAACCTAATTCCACTAATAGTCTGTCGGTTACAAATTCTAAATATTGTGTCATTAAACCCGAATTCATTCCGATCAAACTCACTGGAAGCGACTCGGTNATGAATTCTCNTTCNATNGTTAAAGCATCAACAATTATTTCTCTAATTCGTTTTTTTGATACTTTGTTTACCAAATGATGGTTGTGCAAATGCACTGCAAAATCACAATGAACGCCTTCGTCACGAGAAATTAATTCATTAGAAAAGGTTAATCCTGGCATCAATCCACGTTTTTTTAACCAGTAAATAGAACAAAATGCTCCGGAGAAGAAAATCCCTTCAACGGCTGCAAATGCAATTAATCTTTCTGCAAAAGAATCCGATTCTATCCATTTCAAAGCCCAGTCTGCTTTTTTCTTTATAGCAGGAAAAACTTCTAAGGCGTTAAATAATTCGTCTTTTTCAACCTCGTCTTTCACATAAGTGTCAATCAAAAGTGAATAAGTTTCGCTGTGAATATTCTCCATCATAATCTGGAAACCATAGAAAAATTTTGCTTCGGCGTATTGCACCTCAGTAACAAAGTTTTCGGCAAGATTCTCGTTAACAATTCCGTCAGATGCTGCAAAAAAGGCAAGAATATGCTTTATAAAATATTTTTCGTCATCGTTTAATTTGTTGTTCCAATCATTAAGATCTTGAGACAAATCTATTTCTTCAGCAGTCCAAAAACTGGCCTCCATTTTTTTATACCATTCCCAAATATCTTGGTGCTTGATAGGGAAAATTACGAAACGGTTTTTGTTCTCTTGCAGGATTGGTTCGATTTGTGACATTGCTGTTTTGTTTTTTTGAATTTTTGACGAATTATTTTGCTTTAAGCAGATGACAAAGATTGTAATTTCTTATGGTTATTAAAAGCCAAACTTATTCACAATCAGAAATAGTTTTTAACAATAATATAGATTGTGCAATTTTTACTATAAATATTAATACTATGAAAATCAATATTTTAATAAATAGAAAATAGGCTTACCCACCGTAAAATATAGGATTTTAAAAATGAAAAAACTACAAAACTATACTTTTAAAAAAATTACTTTTTCATTTCTTGAGCGACTTTCTCGAGTTCTAAATACCAATCTTCGCCAAATCTTCGGATGAGTGCTTCTTTGACAAATTTGTATACTGGAACTTCTAGTTCCTTGCCTAAAGAACAGGCATCGTCGCAAATTTCCCATTTATCGTAATTGACAGCGGCAAATTCTGTGAAATCTTTCACTCGAATGGGATACAAATGACAGGAAACTGGTTTTTTCCAGTCAATTACTCCTTGATTATAGGCCTGCTCGATTCCGCAAAGTGCGGTTTTACCGTCAAAAATGACGTAAGCACAATCTTTATTGTTGACTAATGGCGTTTCAAGATCGCCGTCGGTACCTTTTGTCCAAGTTCCCTGAGCTTCGATGGCTGCAATGCCTTCTTTGCGGAGAAAAGGTTTTATTTTAGGATAAATAGATTCTAAAATTTTGGTTTCGGCTTCGCTCAAAGGTGCTCCGGCATCACCATCAACACAGCAAGCGCCTTTGCAGGCTGATAAATTACAAACAAATTCTCTTTGAAGAATATCTTCTGATACGATGGTTTTTCCTAGTTGAAACATGCTACAAAGATACTTTTCAATTCTGAATTTTGACCGTTAAATTTTGATTTTATGAGATTAAAAATACTTCGAATTGCTTTCCTAGTAGTAGATTAAAATAATCAGCAACAATAACCGTGTATGCTATCCTTTCTCAAAAATAACCATAAGTTGAACGTCAACCACAAGTAATAGCGTACTTTTGCACCATAAATAAATAAGTCATGGAATTGGATTTAAGAGAAATAATAACCGTTGGCATGGTACTTTTTGCGGTCATTGATATTGTAGGAACCATTCCCATTATAGTAGATTTAAGAACAAAACACGGTCATATCGAATCAGAGAAAGCTTCCTTAGTGGCGGGTCTTATTATGCTTATTTTTCTTTTTATAGGTGAGGAATTTTTAAATCTGATTGGAATTGACGTTCATTCCTTTGCAGTTGCGGGCTCGTTTGTATTATTCTTTTTAGCTTTAGAAATGATTCTAGGTGTTCGCATTTATCGCGATGAAGAATCTAGTTCCGCTTCCATCGTTCCTATCGCTTTTCCTTTGATTGCTGGCGCAGGAACGATGACTACGCTGCTATCACTGCGCTCCCAGTTTCATACTATAAATATTGTGATTGCTATTGTTTTAAATATTATCGTTGTTTACATGGTTTTGAAATCATCTTCTAAAATTGAAAAAATGCTTGGGAAAAACGGTTTAGGAGTAATTAGAAAGACTTTTGGCGTGGTGCTTTTGGCAATTGCTGTTAAATTATTCGCCGCTAATGTTAAAGGTTTGTTTGTGTAAATTATATTTTTATAAATTTACCCAATCATTTTACAAACATATATTACATGAAGATTTTTACTACTATATTGATAGTTGTGGCACTTGGGCTAATCCTATTTAATATTTATCTGCTTGATTTCAACCATCCTTTCGAAGGGAACAGTATAATTGCTTTTATAGGAATCGCTGCTTCAATTTGTGCTGTCCTGATACTTTTGATATTTAGAATGTCGAAGAGTATTGAAGAAAAAATGAACGATAAGTTCTAATGTTTGATGTCTTAATTATTGGTGGTGGCGTTTCAGGCATCTCTTGCGCTCTTGTTTTGGGTTCAGCCAAAAACAAATACTTTGTTGCAGATAAAAAAATTGGCGTAATCGCTCATCAAAAAACTTCCTCGCTTCAAGAAGCCTTACTTAATAATGTGTACGGAATTTCTTCTGGCAAGTTAGGCTCTGATTTATTATCTGAAAGCATTCAACATCTATCAGAATCGTATCCGCATATTGATCAAATCCCGAATGAAAAAGTGCTGAAAATCGAGAGACAATCAACAGAATTCACAATCTTTACTAACAAGAATACTTATGAATCTAAGATTGTAGTTGTGGGAATTGGTGCCGCCAATACTTTTGCTATCGAAGGTTTAATGGAATATGTAGAACCCAACCAAAAAACGCTACCCGAAAAACAAAGAATCCAACTCAAAAACATCGATCACAAAGTAACCGAAGGCATTTATGTGATAGGAACTCTTGCCGGTTGGAGAAGTCAAGTGGCGATTGCTGCAGGAAGTGGAGCTGCCGTTGCAACCGACATTCTTAGTTTATGGAATGGCGGAATGCAAACACAGGTTCACGATAGTATTAGGAAGTAAACTGATTTCGAATTATTAAAATACCTTTTTAATCATCGCATCGTCTTTCAATACAATTTCATAAAATTTGCTTTCGTTGTATAACTGTCGAGCGAATTCAGCTGCCAAATACCGTTTTACCAACGATTTATTTTTATCCAATTTCATTTCTATTCCGTTCTTAATAAGATATTTTTGAAATGCATTGAAATATAAATCGGTTTCGTCAATTTTGACTTTAAAATTTTCGAAAGTCAATCCCTTAAAAGTATTTCGGTTTTGATCTAATTGTTCGAATACAAATTGACCCAGAATACCCGATTGTAACAAATAAACGGTATGTCCTTTGCTCTTCTCTATTTCGAGTGGAACGAAAACATCTGGAACAATTCCGCCGCCACCGTAAACAATTTTACCTTTTGGGGTTTTGAATTTTGGTGTTTTAGGAATTTTTATGCTGTCTTTATAATACAATTCTCCATTTTCGAAACGTGATTCTGCTTCTTTTAAATAATCTTCGGTTCCTTTGGTATAGGGCTTTTGTATTGAACGTCCCGTTGGCGTGTAGTATCTGGCAACGGTTAATCGCACTGCTGAGCCATCATCAAAATCCATTTCGCGTTGCACTAATCCTTTTCCAAAAGAACGTCGACCAATAATGGTTCCCCTATCATTATCCTGAATAGCTCCCGCCAAAATTTCACTTGCCGAGGCACTGTTTTTATCTATTAATATAAAAAGTTTTCCGTTCTCGAAACTACCTTTTTTAGTCGCGAATGTCTTATCGGTCGTTCCATTTTTATCTTTGGTATATACAATTAATTGCTTGTCTTTCAATAATTCGTCAGCAATAGCAATTGCTGGATCCATATATCCGCCACCGTTATCTCGAAGATCAATTACAAGTGATTTAGCACCTTCTTGCTTCAATTTGTCCAATCTTGTTTTAAACTCATCATAAGTGGTTTCTGCAAAACGATTTATTTTTATATAACCTATTGTTGGTTTCAAAAGCATCGCTGCATCCACACTTTTTATGGGAATAACCCCTCGCTTGATTTTAATTCTAATTTTTTTGTTTTCGGACTTTCTATAAACCGTAACCACTATTTCAGAACCTTCTTTACCTTTTAACTTTGAAAACAGGCTGTCATTCGGTAATTTTCGCCCAAATAATTTGGTTTTATCGGCATAAAGAATTCGATCTCCAGCCTGTATTCCTGCCTTTTGTGAAGGACCGTTTTCGACTGTTTTTATTATTGCTACAGAATCTTTGTACATATAAAAGTTCACGCCAATTCCCACGAAATCACCACGCATACTTTCGGCAACTTGAGTTTGTTCACTTGGCGGAATATATACAGAATGTGGATCTAGTTGCTCTAATACATTATCAATTGTTAGCTTCATTATAGAATCAGAATTTATAGTATCAACATATTCGTTGTCAATAAAATCTAGGAGTTTGTTGAGTTTATTTTTTGACTGATTCTTGCTGAAAAAATAATTTTTATCTGGAAAATTTAGCATTCCACCTAGAAGAATTCCCATTGCAAGAACTGCACACAAAAGTAGTGGAAGGTATTTGGAATTGATTTTCATTTATTCTAAAACTTCAATTTGTTCCACTATTACTCCAGCTTTGGTTAGAAAATTAATTCCTGAAGTATCTTTGTATCGTATTTGATAAACCACTCGTTTTATCCCCGATTGATGTATCAATTTACTACATTCTTTACAGGGCGAAAGTGTGATGTACAGCGTTGCTCCTTCACAAGTCTGAGTAGATTTTGCAACTTTTAAAATGGCGTTTGCTTCTGCGTGAAGCACATACCAATTAGTCAATCCTTCTTCATCCTCGCAGCAATTTTCAAAACCAGAAGGCGTTCCGTTATAACCGTCAGAAATAATCATTTTATCACGAACGATTATTGCACCCACTTGTTTGCGTTTGCAATAGGACAAAAGGCTCCATTCTTTGGCAATTCGCAGATAGGCCTTATCGTATTTATTTAATTTTTGCTTTTCCATTTTTTATTTATCTATTCCAAATATCGCTCAATAGAATCATTGGTAAAACAACTCCAATGACAAATGCCGACAGTACTAATGTCCAATCGCGTTTTGAGAATCGGAAGAAAGTTTGAACAATATACGAAAGTATTAAGACCATAAAAATTACAATAATCTGTGCTGTTTCTATCCCCAACGAAAACTCGGATAAAGGCAATAATTTAGATTGTGGCGAACCTCCAACTAATATTGAGAAGTATTTTGAAAAACCCAGTCCATGGATGATCCCTAGAAACAATGTTATAAATCCAACTATGCTGATACTTTCATGTTTTGATGATTTTCCGGCAGTAAAAAGATTGAAAAAGGCCACCATAAGAATAGTAACTGGAATTAAAAACTCGACCAAATTGACTTTAATTATGATTACACCAAAAACCGACAACAACAATGATAAAGTATGACCAACCGTAAAAATGCTAATTAAAATCAATAATTTTTTCCAATCCTTGAAGACATAAGGAACCGTCAATGCAATTAAAAACAAAATGTGGTCGTAAGCTGACAGATTAAGAATATGCCACAAGCCTTTTTCGAGATAAATCCAAAATTCTGCCATTAAAAATAATTTTAAAGATTATAGGTTGTCAAACTTACAATTTATTTTGAAATTAGTTTGAAACCAAAGTATTAAATGTAGGTCTTGTCTCCACTATTTTATTAAAAAATATTATCTTTTAATAGTTATTAAATAGAATTTGATTTGACTTTATATGACAATTTAAAAATCGAAACTATGTAAATAGCAGAATTATTTGATAATTAGTTCAAAAGCAGAAGGAAAGGTCGCTTTTTAACCGTAGTTCGTGCTTTGTTTAAGGATGGAAAATTTGATCCCGATGAAAAAGGGTTTATTGCTCAGCTCGCCTCTAAATTAGAAATATCGGATGAAGAATATTAGAAAATTCTCGAAAACCCATTGTAATATGAACTTATTCCGACCCCTCGTCATGAAGAAAGAGTAGAGGATTTATATACCATTGCTAGGGCAGTACAGTATGATAACCATTTGCGCGAAAAACAACAATCTTTGTTACGAAAATTTGCGACCGCGTCAGGATTTACAATACGTAATATTGACTATTTTGTTAATTCGGCGCTTACTCTAATCGATAAACAATTAGATGTAAATACTTTTATTTTTAAGATGCAAAAATACGATTAGATAAAAAGCTCATAGGAGTTTTTTATTGTGTTTCCGTTTTAGTATTTGCTTAATTTAGCTAATCGCATAAAATCTTCAGCTTTATCAACCATATTTTGGCTGCCGCAAAAGAAAGGTGCTCTTCCGTGTAATTCTGTGGGCTGGATTTCCATTATTCTTGAAAAACCATCCGATGCTTTTCCGCCGGCTTGTTCTACAATAAAGGCCATCGGATTACATTCGTACAGCAAGCGCAATTTCCCTGTAGGAGATTTCGTGCTAGTAGGATAAATATAAATTCCGCCTTTAATCATATTTCTGTGAATATCTGAAACCAAACTGCCAATATAACGAGAAGTATAGGGCCTTTCCTCCTCTTCAAGTTGGCAATATTTAATATAATCCTTTACACCTTGCGGAAAATGCACATAGTTTCCTTCGTTAATGGAATAAATATTTCCATCTTTCGGAAATTGCATATTGGGATGCGAGAGATAAAATGTGCCAATTGCCGGATTCAATGTAAAGCCGTTTACACCGTGACCTGTAGTATACACTAGCATAGTCGATGTGCCATAAATTACATAACCAGCTGCCACTTGATTGATTCCAGGTTGCAGGAAATCTTCAATTGTTACTGGTGTTCCTATAGGTGTTATTCTTCTAAAAACTGAAAAAATAGTTCCTACAGATACGTTTACATCTATATTTGAGGATCCATCAAGAGGATCCATCAAAACAACATACTTATTATTGTGGCAATTATCATTTCCTTCTACGGTTATGAATTCATCATTTTCTTCTGAGGCTATACCACAAACAATCTCGCGATTTATCAAGGTTTGAATAAAAACTTCGTTGGCATAGACGTCCAGTTTTTGTTGCTCTTCGCCTTGAACATTGTGATTGCCTGCAGCACCGATAATATCAACCAAACCAGCTTTATTTACTTCATAATTAACCACCTTAGCAGCTAATCGAATTGCATTGATAATCCTTGATAATTCACCTGACGAATATTGAAAGGCATTTTGGTTTTCGATAATAAATTCTCCTAATGTCTTATTGCGTTCTTCCATTTCGAAATCGTTGTAGGTAGTTTGAAGTCACAAATATCGTCTTTTTTGTGAAAATGATATAATTTTATTTAGTTCGATTGTCAGAATTGTATATTTGCCACACAATGCTTTAAATTTTTGTATTTAAACGTATTTTTATACTAAAATTTATTAAAATAGAAATTATGAATATACGAAAAGGCAGGCCAGAAGATATGAAAGCGGTTTTAGAACTTATTCAAGAATTAGCTAATTTTGAGAAAGAACCCGATGCTGTTGTAGTCACAGAAGCCGATTTAATTCGCGATGGTTTTGGGCCCGTTCCACTTTTTCATATTTTTGTTGCCGAAGTAGAGGCGGACATTGTTGGAATTGCTTTGTATTATTACCGTTATTCTACTTGGAAAGGCAAAATAATTCATCTCGAAGATTTAGTCGTTAAAGAGAAAATGCGAGGAACGGGATTAGGTTATACTTTATATTCTGAAGTCATTAAACAAGGAAAAAAAGATAAAGTTCGAAGAATTGATTGGCACGTTCTAGACTGGAACACTTCAGCCATTGATTTTTATGAAAAGTCAGGCGCTAAGGTATTAAAAGATTGGTATGTAACTCAAATGGATGAAAAGGGCATCGACAGTTTTTTAGAAAAAAACAAATTTTAAAAAACAAACTTCAAATTTCAAAAAACAAATAAATTTCAATATTAAATTTTAAAAATTTCAAACCTTTGTTTTGAATTAATTAATCTAAAATCTGCTCCCGAGGCTTCGGGACTAAAATAAAATGAAAATATTCAAATTTGGTGGCGCATCAGTCAAAGATGCCGCAGGAATTAAAAACGTGCACAGCGTTTTGCAAACAGCCGGTTACGTAGACGTATTATTAGTGGTTTCTGCAATGGGAAAAACTACAAACGCTCTTGAAATAGTGCTAAAAAATTATTTTGACAAATCATCAGAATTACAATCATCTGTTCAAGAAGTAAAAAAATACCATAATGAAATTCTGTTGGATTTATTTGAAGACGATAAGAACCCCGTTTTTGCGGCTGTCAATGTGCAGTTTTCCGATCTGGAATATTTTTTAAACCATAACAAATCCCCAAATTATAATTTTGTTTACGACCAAATCGTGAGTTATGGTGAATTGATTTCGACAACCATTTTGAGTCATTATATGAACTTTATGGGCATCCAAACGCAATGGCTGGACGTTAGAAATTTCATAAAAACGGATGCAAATTATAGAGACGCAGCAGTCGACTGGGAATTGACGCAAAAAAATATAACCAAAAACGTACAAAGAAAAATAGTAAACATTACCCAAGGATTTCTGGGTTCAGACGAAAATAATTTCACCACAACACTAGGCCGCGAAGGCTCAGATTATACAGCAGCAATTTTTGCCTACTGCTTGAATGCCGAAAGTGTAACCATTTGGAAAGATGTTCCCGGTGTAATGAATGCCGATCCGCGTTACTTTGAAAACGCCAGTTTGTTGAACCAAATTTCGTATCGTGAAGCCATCGAATTAGCATTTTATGGTGCAACGGTTATTCACCCAAAAACCTTACAGCCCCTGCAAAAAAAGGAAATTCCCTTATATGTAAAATCATTTGTAAATCCATTGCTGCCTGGAACAAGCGTTGCCAAAGGTGCGGATTTAGAACCTTATTTGCCTTGTTTTATTGTCAAAAGAAATCAATTGTTGATTTCGCTTTCTTCTATAGATTTCTCTTTTATTATGGAAGAAAACATTAGCGAAATTTTCGCCTTATTTCACCGCTTTAAACTAAAAGTAAACTTAATCCAGAATTCTGCCATTAGTTTTTCTGTTTGTGTCGAAGACAAATTTGACAACTTCAAGGATTTGAATGCGATTTTGTCCAAAAAATTCAAAGTTGATTTTACTGAAAATGTTACCTTGTACACCATTCGCCATTTCGACGAAAAAGCAGCGCAACTAGTTGAAGATAATAAAACTGTTATTTTAAAACAAGTGAGCCGTGAAACTATGCAGATTGTGACTAAAGAAAATTGATATAGAAATTGTATTGGTAAAGTTTCGAACGCCTTCAATTATTTTCTAGAATACACTACTTTTGACGTACAGACGTTATACTCTTTATGTTGAAAAAAGTCCTACTTTTTTTGGTGCTATTGTTTTTTTCTTGGCTCAACGCCCAAGAAACGAATCCCTTGTACAAAACCACTAAAATTGCAGTCACTTTTGACACCATTCATCTAGAAAAGGTAAGTATTAACTCGAGTTTTTTTAAATTGCTCGACACCAATGACAAGCCTGTTGACTCTACTTTTTACAGCATAAATTTCGAAAAAGCGACTTTACTTTTAAAAAAAAAATGGTCTTTACTATCAGATTCTATAACCGTTCAATACTTAAAACTTCCCGACGCCATTACCAAAGAATATAGTATTTATGATACTAGCCGAGTTGTTGTTAACGAAGCTGCATCAGAAACTTTATATCAAATTAAATCTTATCCGATAAAGAAAAATACACCATTTGAAGGCCTCAATACTTCAGGGAGTATTACACGAGGCGTCACTATTGGCAACAATCAAAACACGGTTTTGAACTCCAATCTCGATTTACAAATTACAGGAAAACTGTCCGAAAAAGTAAGTTTGCGCGCTTCGCTTCAAGACAGTAATATTCCGCTGCAAGATGGCGGATATTCTCAAAAATTAGATCAATTTGACAATATTTTTATGGAGCTTTTTAGCGATAAATGGAATATTCGAGCCGGCGATGTTTTCCTTGAAAATCGCAAAACCCAATTCCTGAATTTCAACAAAAAAGCACAAGGAATAGCCGCTAATTTCGACTTTGGCACAGCAGAAAACAAAACGAATATATTCGTGTCGGCAGCGATAGTTAGAGGACAATATGCAAGAAGTGATTTTGTAGGTCAGGAAGGTAACCAAGGCCCTTATAAGCTAATTGGCCAAAATGGAGAATTATATGTGCTAGTAATTTCCGGATCTGAGCGCGTTTTTGTGAACGGAATCCTTTTAAAACGCGGCGAAAACAACGATTACACTATCGATTATAATGCGGGTGAGATTCTGTTTACTCCGCTTTTTACCATTACTTCCGAAATGCGAATCGCCATTGAATATCAATATTCGAATCAAAATTTTACACGATTAGTTACTTATGCTGGCGGCACTCACGAAAACAAAAAATGGAGTTTTGGCGGTTATTTGTATTCCGAAAATGATTTGAAAAATCAACCTCTACAACAAAGTCTTTCAACGGAACAAACTCAAATATTAGCTGATGCCGGAGACAATAGCGATTTAATGGTTGCGGCTTCGGCTTATGTGGATTCCTATTCTGACAATAAAATCTTGTATAAAAAAACTTTGTTAAGTAATGGTATTGAAATTTTCGAAAACTCAAATAATCCACAAGATGTTTTGTACAATGTAAGGTTTACTCAAGTTGGGGAAAATAAAGGAAATTATGTTTTAAAAAATAATGCCGCCCTTGGAAGAATTTATCTTTATGACCCTTTAAATGGAAATTACGAACCTATCATTCCATTAATTACGCCGATAAAAATTCAAGTCGCTACTTTTTTAGGAAAATACAAACCTACAGAAAAAACGGCCCTTGATTTTGAAATTGGTTTAAGCAACAACGATAAAAATTTATTTTCATCACTTGACGATTCCAACAATCAAGGTGTTGCGACAAAAATAAATGCCCGACAACGCTTGTTTTCTAAAAAATGGAATGTGGATGCGTTTGCTAATTATCAATATGTGGCAAAAACATTTAGTTCCGTAGAACGCTTGTACACGATTGAATTTGGCCGGGATTGGAATCTGGAAACAACTACTATTGGCAATCAAAGTTATTTGGTTTCGGGATTGAATTTTACTTTACCAGGAAAGGGAAATTGGGTTTACCAATATGAAAAATTAGACTTTTCGGATCGTTTTTCAGGCAATCGTCATATTCTGAATGCCTTATTTAATTTGCAGAATTGGACCATTCAAAACAAGGGAAGTTTCCTGAAAAGTGACGCTACAAGTGCAACATCAAAATTTATTAGAAATCAATCTCAACTTAAATATAATTTCAAGAAAAACTGGGTTGGAACGAGCTTAAGATTAGAAGACAATCAAGAAAAAAATAAAGCGACCAACCAATTTTCAGCTTTAAGCCAAAGATTTTTAGAATATGGTTTTTTTGCTGGAAGAGGTGACAGCACCAAAGTTTTTGTGGAATTGGGTTATTTTAATAGAACAAACGACAGCTTACAATCCCGAGGTGGCACGAGCACAATTCAACGGGTCAATAACTCTCAAACCTTTGCCTTAAGGTCAAAATTAATTCAAACTAAAAAAAGCGATTTATCATTGTTTGCAAATTATAGGGTTTTCAATTTCTTGGATGAATCCAAAAAGAATGAGCCGTCGCTAAATTCGAGAATGGTTTACAACGATCGATTTTTGAATCAATTAATCCAATCAACCACCGTTTTTGAAACTAATTCTGGCTCGATTCCACAGCAGGAATTCACCTACCTTGAAGTTCCAGTTGGACAAGGAGTTTACACTTGGAACGACTACAACAGCAATGGCATTCAAGAGTTAGAAGAATTTGAAATTGCCCCTTTCGTAGATCAAGGCAAGTACATTAGAATATATTTACCCAACCGAATTTACATCAAAACCCATCAGAATAAGTTTTCTCAATCTATTATTTTGAATCCAAACCAATGGCAAAACGCAACTGGTTTCAAAAAAATGCTTTCCTATTTTTATAACCAAACTTCCTACCTCATCGACCGAAAAATAGAAAATAAAGGCGACAATTTCGACTTGAATCTATTTAGCAAATCGGAGGAAAATGTGTTGGGATTGAACTCGAGTTTCAGGAATAGTTTATTCTATAATCGGGGCAAGCAAAAACATTCTATTACCTATTCTTATATCTTCAATGAGACTATAAATTTACTTTCCGTTGGTTCGCAAGAAGCGAAAAATAGTTCTAATCAATTGCAATACAATCATTTGTATAGAAAAAGTTGGTTGTTCGGAATGTTTGCTAAAACTAGTAATACCGCTACAACATTGGAAAATTTTCTGGACAGGAATTTTAATATTAAAGGCTATCAATTGGCTCCAAAAATTAGTTATTTGTTTACGAAAAGCACGAGTTGGGATTTATTTTATGAATTGCAAAACAAGGAAAATCAAATCGGAAAACTAGAAACATTGCTTCAAAATAGGTTTGGAACTTCCTTTACGTATGCAGGTCAAAATAAATTGACGATGAATGGTGAAATCTCTTTTTATCAGAATGAGTATGTTGGAAATGAATTTTCCTCTGTTGGATTTCAAATGCTCGAAGGATTACAAAGAGGGCAAAACCTAACTTGGCGATTACTAGTACAAAAAAACCTGACTAACTTTTTAGATATCAACTTAAATTATCAAGGAAGAAAAAGCGAAACCAGCCAAACCATCCATACTGGCAGTGTAGAATTGCGGGCGTATTTTTAAAATTTTTTTACGCTGATTTAATCGTTTGTTAATATTAAATACATGTATCCCACTTCATGATTTCGTAAATTTAGAAATAAATAATGGATACAAATTCGCCAAATAAGACTATATTAATAGCGCCGCTTAATTGGGGGTTAGGTCACGCAACCCGCTGTATTCCTATTATAAAAGCATTACAAGAACATAATTATATTCCAATTATAGCTTCAGATGGCATCGCGCTAGAGTTATTACGAAAAGAATTTCCTTATTTGCAACTACTTCAATTGCCTTCATACCAAATTGAATATGCTAAGAATGCCAAAAATTTCAAATGGAAACTTTTGCAGAATTGTCCTAAAATGATTGAAGCCGTTTTAGAAGAAAAGCAAATCATCAAGAAATGGATCAAGAAATACGATATCGATGGTATTATTTCAGACAATAGATTGGGAGTTTTTAGTCCAAAAGTTCCTTCGGTATTTATAACCCATCAATTGAATGTGCTAACTGGAAGTACCACCTGGATTACTAGCAAACTGCACCAATATATCATTAAAAAATATGCAGAATGTTGGGTGCCAGACGTAGAAGAAACTCCAAATTTAACCGGTAAACTAGGTCACATTAAAAAAGCTGATTTCAAGGTAAAATACATTGGCCCTTTGAGCCGAATGCACAAAAAGGAAACTCCAAAAATATATGATTTGATGATTATCCTTTCTGGACCAGAACCGCAACGCGGATTCCTAGAAAAAAGATTAAAAAAAGAAATGCTTCGCTATAATGGAAAGGTTGTTTTTGTAAAAGGAATTGTCGAAAACGATCAAAAAAAGGAACAAATAGGAACTGTTACATACTTCAACTTTATGAATAGTCGCCAACTCGAACAAACTTTTAACGAAAGTGAAATGGTGCTATGTCGTTCGGGATACACAACCATTATGGACTTAACTAAACTAGCAAAAAAAGCTTTTTTCATTCCAACTCCTGGACAATATGAACAAGAATATCTAGCTGAAAAACTTAAAAACGAAGGCTTGGTTCCTTATGCTAGACAAGATGATTTTAGGATTGAAAATTTAATGGAAATTCAGAATTATAAAGGGCTACCTCAATTTGATTCCTCATCTGATTGGAAAGAATTATTCGAAGTATTTGAAAAAAAACTAAAAAAAATTAATTCCTGAAACAACCTTATGCGGAGTTAGCATCAAGAGAAATGTTTGATTTCGCTTTGGTCATACTAAAAGAAAATTCTGAACCAATACCAAATTCACTCTCAACATAAATCTTCTCTTTATGGGCTTCGATAATATGTTTCACTATGGCAAGCCCTAAACCAGAACCTCCTTCTGAACGAGCACCGCTTTTATCAACACGATAAAAACGTTCGAAAAGTCTTGGAATATTTTGTTTTTCTATTCCTTCTCCATTATCACTTATTTGAATAAGGACTTTTCTTTTTGTTAATTTAATGACGCTAACTTCGGTCAAACCGCCTTCTTTGCCATATTTTATCGAATTTACGATCAAATTTTCAAGTATTTGCTGAATTTTGTCTTTGTCTCCATACACAAAAATGGGTTGGATATCATTGTTATCAAAAACCAAATTTATTTTCTTTTTATCAGCTTTCATTTCTAATAAATCGAAAACGTTTTGAATCAATTCGACGATATCAAACTCTGAAAATTCAAGATTCAAATCACCTACTTCAAGTTTGGTAATCATATCTAAATCTTCAATGATATACACTAATCTTTCGACTCCTTTCTCGGCTCGTTTCAAGTATTTTTTTCGAACATTTTTATCGTCCATTGCACCATCAAGAAGAGTAGAGATGTAACCTTGAACAGTAAATAAAGGGGTTTTTAGTTCGTGCGACACATTACCGAGAAATTCTCTTCGGTATTCTTCTCGAACTTTTAGCATTTCGATTTCTAGTTTTTTGTCGGTGGCAAACTTTTTAACTTCTCTAGTTAAGGCCTCCATATCGGTTGTAATAGGCTGACTGAGAAAAGTGGTAGATTCTAGTAAGGAGATGTCGTCATATATTTTTTTTACCCTTCGATAAATAAAACGTTCCACACGATATTGAATGACAAGGAAAGAAAAGAAATATAAAATGAAAATAAAAATAAATCCAAACAACAGCAAACTCTTTACAGGAGCTTTAAAAATTGTTTTCGCTACTACCATGCCTACAAGAGTGGCAAAAACACTAATGTACAAGGCTGAAATGACAGCAAAATTATAGGTTTTTTTAAAACTTATTTTCATTTTTTTCGAAGCGGAGGTGTTAAACAAATTTAATACATTAATTACACTTCGAACTTATAACCAACGCCTTTTATTGTTTTAAAAAAATCTTCCCCTATTTTTTCCCGAAGTTTTCTGATATGAACATCAATAGTTCTTCCTCCAACAACAACTTCATTACCCCATACCTTATCTAAAATTTCATCTCGTTTGAATACTTTTCCCGGTTTTGAAGCCAATAAGTAGAATAGCTCAAATTCCTTTCGAGGCAATGCCATTACCATATTATCTTTTATAATTTTGTATTCTTCGCGGTTGATTTCGATTCCACCCACATTTAAGGTTTCGCTATTTTTTTCTTGTTCTTTTGAACGCCGCAATAATGCTTTTACCTTACTTACCAATAATTTGGGCTTTATGGGCTTTGTAATATAATCGTCAGCGCCAGCATCAAAACCCGCAACTTGAGAATAATCTTCGCTTCTGGCGGTCAAAAAAGTAATGATTACATGGTTTAATTCCGGGATTTTTCTGATCACTTCACAAGCTTCAATGCCGTCCATTTCTGGCATCATAACATCCATGATGATAAGATCTGGTATTTCATTTTTGGCTTTTAAAACAGCTTCTTTCCCGTTTGAGGCCGTAATTATCTGATAACCTTCTTGGGTAAGATTATATCCCACTATTTCTAAAATATCCGGTTCATCATCAACCAATAAAATTTTTGTATTTCGTTTTTTCATAGCAAAATTAAACTGCTTCTAAGTTTACGGAGGTAAATATAAAACAAACCCGTCTTAAGTGTTAATAAAAATATAATAAATTAACGATTTGGTAATACACCTGAAACAAACTAACACCGCAAATATAGCAAATTCAACCTAGAGACAACACAATTCTTTTTTAACGATACGCTCTCCAATATAAAATTTGAAAACAACAATCCCTACTTATTTTTCTCAGTCCGAGAAGAATTTTTTGTTAATTTTGTTAAAAAAAAACAGCTTCCCTATAATTTTATTTATTTTAGTATACAATTTGGCAGGTTTTTTTATATCTTTACAGCTCATAATTGAATTAATGGCTAAAAACTACCTTTATAGTACCTTTTTATTGGGTTTTTTCTTCACTTTGAGCGTCTCTGCTCAAGAAGCGAAGCAACAATCCAGACTTCAAGAAACGAAAGTTATTGAAGGTTTAAGCCTATATCCTAATCCCGCGAGCAACGGAAAAATATATATCACCTCCAAAAACGATTCCGATAAAGAGGTAATTATTTTTGATGTTCTAGGAAAAAAAGTGCTTCAAGCAGCTATTAGCTCTAAAGAAGTAAACATTTCTAATCTATCTCCAGGTGTTTACATTATTAAAATTAACGAAGGTGATGCCTCTACCACTAGAAAACTAATTGTAAAATAGTTTAATTCACAATCATTTCCCTAATTTAATGATTTTTTTACATTGATTTATGTTTTTAGAACAAAACACTTATTATATTTGTGTTTAATTTAAAAATCAAATTATGAAAAAAATTTACACTTTATTATTTATTGCAGTTACTGGAATTACTTTTGCTCAGGTAACATTACCTTTGCAAGACTCGTTTAGTTATGCTGCTGGTAATTTACACACAACTTCTCCTTGGTCTGTAGTAGGAACAGCCAATGCAACTGATCATATACTTTTAGATGGTTCAAAAGTAACTTTTGACGGTGGCGGAACAGATGCGCAAGTATTATTTACTAGTCAAACAACTGGTACGGTTTATTATAAAATTGATTTAAAAATAACATCTATGACTGGAGTTACTGACGTAAATGGCGGTTATTTATTAGGTTTCGCACAAAATGCTACTATTTTTGGCGCAACCTTATGGGCTAAAAGAATCGATGATAACACATTTAACTTAGGAATTGAAACTAGAACAGCAGTAGGCGCGCTTACATCATATACAACAGGAACCTATACAACAGGAACAACTTACAGTATAGTTGTTTCATATACTTTTAACACTGGCACAGCTCTTGATGATGTTACGAAATTATGGGTTAATCCTGCATCTGGGGATGAAGCAACGCCACTATTAACTGACACACACGTTGGCACAGACTTAACATCGATTGCAAGCTTCTTTTTAAGACAAGATAGTGTAACAGAAACTGGTTTTGTGGAAGTAGATAATTTAAAAATTTCAACAACATTTACAGGCGTATTGGCTAATAATAAATTTGACAGAATAGCTGGATTAAGTATTTATCCAAACCCAGTTAAAAACGGAAATTTATACATTACTTCTAACAGCAGCAATGCCAAAACGGTTGCGGTTTATGATATTTTAGGAAGACAAGTTTTAAACTCCAAAACTTCCAACAATGCAGTAAATGTTGCCAACCTAAAAAGCGGTGCTTATATTGTAAAAGTAACTGAAGACGGAAAAACAGATACTAGAAAATTAATTATTGAATAATAAGTTTCTACTGACTAGTCCTAAATAATCGATACAGATTATTAGACAAAAATAGATAAATTAAACAGCATCAAAAACGTTTTTGATGCTGTTTTTAGTTTTATAGGTTT
>JGI12421J11937_10000169_pt1 | contig 24103 bp, 24 predicted proteins | sample LakErihyJuly2011_2_FD_11937 | JGI IMG/M metagenome (IMG submission 11937)
CCCTGACCCTGTCCTTGGCCTTGTCCATCGGTTTTTGGCGTGCGCTCTACTTGAGCAGTTGCCCAACGAAGGCTTGGTCCAAGCTCGTCGGCAATCACGTCGATGGCAGTGCGCTTGTCGCCTTCACGAGTGGTGTATTCGCGTTGCTCGAGACGACCAGTGACAACAACTCGTGCGCCCTTCGTGAGTGAAGCGGCTGCATTTTCGCCAAGTTGGCCCCATGCAGTGACGTTGAAGTAGGAAGTTTGTTCCTGCCATTCGCCGTTGACTTGATAACGGCGACCGACGGCGATACCAAACGAGGCAACCCCACGACCGGTAGTGGTGAAACGAAGCTCTGGATCGCGGGTGAGATTACCTACGAGAGTGATGGTGTTATCTGACATTGTTGATGCTCCTTACGAAGTGGCTACTTGATCAAAGAGATCAATTATGCAGACACTGCGGTGAGACCGCGGCGTGATGCTTCTTGATCTGGCAAACGGAGAAGTTTGTGGCGGAGGACATCGTCCGCAATGCGAAGGCTGCGCTCGAACTCGTCGAGTGCGCCACCTGGTGCCATGAGATTGAACACCGCGTAGTAGCCGTCGTTCTGTTTGTTGATTGGGTATGCAAGACGACGCTTGCCCCACCAATCTGGTGAACCGTGGACTGTGCCACCAACACCTTGAACTGCCTTGGTCACAGTGGAGATCCAACTGTGCGCAGCCGATTCTTCTAAGTTGCCGCTAACTATGAGCATTAATTCGTAAGCACGCATGAACGTGGTAACTCCCTTCGGTTCCAACCGGGGCTGGAGCCCCCGAGGGGGCAGGGTGGATATGTGGACTTGGGATCGTATCGGCACGAAGGGAGCGTGCCACACCCGTGTTGCAGAGATTGGCCGAACTAGCGCCGAGACCTACGCCTTGTTGACTCAGTATCAGATTTGGGGGCTGTAGCCATTGGCAAAGAGCGCAAGAGATGATGCCAGCGACAGGAACGACAGCACTCGACGACATAGGCCGTATATGTAATAGGCGTGCTCTGGTCGGTTGAGTATTCAGCATTGCGCTGTTGCTCAGTGTGTTGAGCAAGTTGTCGAAACTCTTCAAGTTCGTGTGGCTTGGTGATGCAACGTCCATGGCTTGGGAGGCGCGGACCAAATACATACGTCACCAATGCAACATTGTCTTGCACACAAATTGGGCACTTCACACCTGTTGCATCGCCAAAGTTTTTTGCAGCGCGCACCAAGTCTGGATGTGCGTCACATAATTGTTCTCTGCGAAGGCGGCCACGACGAAACTCATTGATCAAAGCACGACGCGTGAGGCGATGATCAATAACGCCACCAACAGTTTCACCATTGTCATCGGTGAGCGTGAGTTGACTCAGCCAACCTGTTGGGCGCCGCGAAGAATTCATTACTCAGAACGCTAGTCAGTTTTTGTCGCCCACCACTGTTCGAGTCTGCGCCTCACTTCGGCATCGCCCAACAATCCTTCTTCAAGCCGGATTTCCATCAAGAATGTCAAGGCTTCACCAACTTGTCGACCGGCGCCGATAGACAACATCTCCATCACTTGTGCTCCGTCCAACTCTGGACGCAGTGCTGCCAATTCTTCGTGCTTGGCNAACTCTGCAATGCGAGCCTCAAGTTCGTCCATGCGTTGTGACAGCATCAATGCTTTTCTCTCGTTGCGGGTCGTGCAGTCGCAGCGCGTCAGCACATTGAGTTCATTTAACAANGGTCCNGCATCGCGAACGTAGCGACGCACTGCCGAATCCGTCCATCCCATTTGATATGTATGAAAGCGCAGATGCAATGCAACCANGTCGGTGATTGCGTCAGTGTCATGCGTTGAATACTTCATTGCTTTCAGACGTGCGCGCGACATTCGTGCGCCAACCACTTCGTGGTGATGAAACGTGACACCTTTGCCATCTTTNATGCCTCGTGTTTTTGGTTTGCCAATGTCGTGAAACAACGCTGCAAGCCGTGTAATGCGGAAATCAAAATCAGGAGATGCGTCTGGTCGCACGTTTTCAACCACCGCAAAGGTGTGTGTCAATACATCTTTGTGGCGATGAATCGGATCTTGTTCAAGTTTCATGGCCGGCAATTCTGGAAAGAAATGTTCGGCCAAACCAGTATCAACCAAAAACCACAGCCCGCTTGTTGGGTGATCACACACCATTAAGCGGTCGAGTTCATTACGCACTCGTTCTGCCGAAATAATCTTGAGTCGATCGTGCAATTTTTGCACCGCAGCAATCAATTCGGGCACTGGTTGAAGTTGCAGTGTTGCGATAAATCGTGCTGCGCGCATCATCCGCAGCGGGTCATCAGTGAAACTGACTTCTGGCGAAAGCGGTGTGCGAAGTGTGCGACTCATCAAGTCGGCTGCTCCACCATATGGATCAACGAGTTCTGGCACATCGCTCGTTACCTCAAGAGCCATTGCGTTGATCGTGAAATCGCGGCGCGATAAATCTGTGGCGATGTCATCCGAAAACTCAACATCTGGCTTTCGCGAATCAGGTGAGTATGCCTCAGCACGGTGCGTGGTGATTTCGTATGTGCGGCCGTTCTTCTGTGCCGAAATAGTGCCAAAGCGTTCGCCGGTTGTCCATACGGCATCAGCCCAACCGGTTAAGAATCGTTTGGTTTCTTCTGGACGAGCATTGGTCGTGAAGTCAAAATCCACTTCGCTCATCTGTCGATCGAGCAACAAATCTCGTACGGTTCCACCCACTACATAGAGACGACGATCAGCGGTGCGAAAAATATCCCCGAGAGGCGCAAGTTCGGCCAATACTGGAGCAAATCGCTGCGGAACCACGATGATTAGGTTAGGCGTTACTGATTGAACTTGAGGGACTACCGCAAATTGAGACAATTATCGGTGAGACTGGTGAGCATGGATCGCTTGCGACGCGCCAGTGGTGCTCTACTGATCGTGCTCGGTGCGACGTGTTCGCTCCTTGGTGTGCTCCCCCACCAAACCCGTGCAGCGAACGCGGCAGTAGTTACGCCAATTGACGTGCGCTTAGTCGCACAAAATTTCAATGTTCTTGCAGGCACACAATTTCGCTTCACGATTGGTGTACCCGATACTGCAGTTCGAAATCAGCTCGAACAAGACACAACGACGACTCTTCGCATAACTGCGTTTGCTCCGGTGGTTACCCGAGAGCAAGTGCGCTCGATTACTGCAGGTGCCGACCCAGTCGGGCAACTCGCAGTTGCAGACTTGCAACTCATTCAATTGGCACGAACTGAAACCAATAACTACACCGCGTTTCTGTCAACCACTGCTCGCACAAACTCGTTGCGCCTCACAAAAGACGGTGTGTACCCGATACAAATTTCTTTCACGCAAAATGGTCAACCAGTTTCCAAACTGACTACGTTCGTTAACTTTTTCATTCAACTATTGAAACTGCACGTTTACCTATTGCAATTGCGTCAACCGTAACTACGCCCCTCGCACTTGCACCAAACGGAACTATTGCGATCAGCGATGCAACAAGAAAACAATTGGCCGACCTCGCCCAGTCTTTGGAAGGTGGTGCGGCACCGTTGTCTGTGCAGGTTTCACCCGAAATCTTGGATGGTCTTGTGCGTTCAACACAACCTGTCGACATTGATTTGTTGGCGCGCTTACAAACCGCGTTTGCAAATCACGATTTATTGCGTGCACCCTTTGTGCCCTTTGACCCATCAAGTGCGATGCGCACAGGAAGAGCCAATGACTTTTATCAAGTGCGTGGTCTTGGTGATGAAATCATTGAGCTTCGCAATGGAGAGAAGAATCTTTCGCCAAATATTTGGTTTTCAAATGTTCTCGTAGACGCAGACGGAGCAGAATTGCTCTCCGGCTTCAGTGTGCACACGGTTGTACTCACTCCAGATGCAGCCACAAAAATTGGCACACTCGACAACTACGCCAAGCCATATCGCATCTCGGGTGATGTTGCATTAAGAACAACGGATCCGGTTTTTGCCAAGACACTTTCTAGCAACCAAATCAACCCTGTAATTACTGCCTATTCGCTTGCTGCAGAGTTGTTGGCGCAACGCCAAGAAGTGATTGATGGTGGTGGTGTTTTATCTTCCAACTTTGTAATTCTCACTACTACAAGTGGTGCACCAATCAACACTGCGTTGCTTACCCCACTAGCAATAGCAATCGATCGTGCTCCACAACTTCGACTGCGAGCATTGAGTTCGCTCCCGCGCGCCAACAGCGAGGCAACGCTTGTCAAAGTCCCTCGTTCAAATGGGGTTGATGTCTCGATTGTTGGAAAGGCAATTGATTCTCTTGTGGATGAGTTGGCATCAACATCGCTGATGTTGCCACCTGATGCGCCACAATATGTTGCTTGGACTACTTCGCAATTGGTCATGCTTGATGACCGACTCAGTAATGAAGAATTTGCTTCGTACTTCAAGGGTTTTCGCAATCAACTTCGAATCCTTCGAGCATCGGTGAATGTTCCAGAGTCGTTAAGTTTTACGCTCGGTGGACGCGAAAGTGATTTGCGTTTGCAACTTCGCAATGATGCTGCAGTTGACCTCACTGTTTCGGTGGAGATCTCAAGTGCCAAGTTGCAGTTTCCCGATGAAGAACGCATCGTGACAGTGCCAGCAAATGGCGCAATCGACTTGGTGATTCCTGTTGTTGCTCGTGCGAGCGGACGATTCCCTATTGAAGTTGTGCTGTACACGCCAGATGGATTAGTGCAGGCCGGTCAACGTGTTCAACTCACTGCAAGAGTCGCTGCCATTGCTGGCCTTGGCCTTGTGGTGAGTGGCGCTGCCGCGCTTGTGTTGCTTGCATGGTGGTTGAGCCATTGGCGCACAAAACGCCGTGAGTTGGCTGCAAAAAAACATCCCGCACTTGGCTAAAAAGCCTGCTGTAGGCTCAAGATTATGACCGTTCGTATTGTTACCGATAGTGCTTCAGACATTCCTCAGTCGTTGGCAGACGCCAACAACATTTCCATCGTTCCGTTGTCGTTTCGCTTTGGTGATGAGGAGTTCATTGATCGCCAGCAGTTGACTGTCGCGCAATTTTGGGAACGATGTGGTTCGTCTGCCGTGTTACCAGAGACCGCAGCACCGTCGCCAGGGCAATTCGAAGCCGAATTTCGTCGCCTTTTCTCTAGCGGTGCAACTGGCATCGTCGTCATCTCACTCTCATCTCAACTCTCGGCCACAATGCAAAGTGCCGAGTTGGCTGCTCGTGCAGTTGCCGGTGATATTCCAGTGCGAGTAGTGGACAGCCGCTCGGCTTCGATGGGTCAAGGTATTGCCGCCGTTGCGTGTGCCAAAAAGGCTGCAAGTGGCGCAAGTTTGGACGAAGTCGCTGCATATGCCAACGATCTTGCTGCCCGAACCCAGGTGTGGGCCGCGCTCGACACACTCGAAAACCTCAAAAAGGGTGGTCGCATCAGCGGTGCCAAGGCATTATTTGCATCAGCACTTGCGATTAAACCAATTTTGCAAATCAAGGACGGCTTGATTCAAGAAGGCGGCAAGCAACGCACACGGAGCAAAGCAATTGCTCTACTTATTGACACGGTCAAGCAAGCTGGCGCAATCGAGAATCTTTCGGTTTTGCAGGCAGAGTGTGACGACGTACAAGAATTCGTTGCTTCACTGCGCGAGTTTTACTCTGGCGAGATCATGGTCAGTGACATTGGTGCAATCATCGGTTCGCACACAGGGCCACGAGCGATGGGCGTTACGTTTCACACTAAGTAAGTTGCTCGCGCTTTAGATATCCACGAGATATCCCCGTCTCATATGGGGTTTGGGAAGTATTGTCGCATCACAGCGATGAGTCAGGACAGCCCACTTTCACGCCTTATTGGCGGCCGATATCAACTCGAGCACCGCATTGCCCGAGGCGGAATGGCCGAAGTCTGGCTTGCAAGCGACACATTTCTTCATCGCCAAGTGGCTGTCAAGTTGCTCAAGCCTCATTTGGCAAACGATGCCAATGTGGCAGAGCGTTTTCGACGCGAGGCTGTCGCCTGTGCCGGTATCACTCACCCAAACATCGTTGCGGTTTATGACTGCATCGAACATGGTGGTCGTCAAGCGGTCATTATGCAATACGTGCAGGGCAAAAGTTTGCGCGATGTGCTTGATAAACAAAAGAAACTGAAACCGCAACTCACTATTCACATTGGATTATCTGTGGCGGCAGCACTTGAAGAAGCGCACAGACAAAATTTCGTGCATCGCGATGTCAAGCCTGGAAATATTTTGTTGACAAAAGATGCTCGTTGTTTACTCGCAGATTTTGGAATTGCAAAAGCACTTGTTTCAAGTGGTGATGACCTCACCAACGACAACATCATGATGGGTACAGCAAAATACCTTTCACCAGAACAAGTGCGCGGCAAACCACTCGACGGACGGGCCGATCTCTACGGACTTGGGCTTGTTTTATATGAGTGCCTTGCCGGTCGTGTGCCGTTTGTGGGTGAAACCGACGCAGACACGGCTCTTGCCAGGCTGCAGCGCGAACCAACCGACCTTGCTCGCTTGCGTCCATCGCTTTCGCCAAACTTGGTCAAGGTCATTCACAAACTTCTCGCCCGCAATCCTGATCACCGATATGCAACTGCTGCCGAAACAATTGTTGCCTTGCGTGCAGCACGCAGCGGTGAACTAGATCGCACTACCGAAATCACACCTCCATCGGGGTTGATGGTGGTGGGTGGAGAAATGTTGGAAAGATCAACTTCGCGATCTGTTGCAACCACTCCAGCGAAACCGCGGCCAGCAAAACTTGCCATTGTTGGTCAGCCGCTTTTCGACAACACACGCGAAGATATTTACAACGACACGCGTGAAGAAACTGCACGATCAGGAAAAAGAGCAAAAACAGAAAAATCAGCAAAAGTCAGACTGCGCCAAATCATTGCCGGATTACTTGTTGCTGGTCTGCTTGGTGGAGGCGCGTTGTGGTTTACTGGCCAATCAACCCCAGCAGCGACGATTGTCGCTCCAGTTGAGGACATAGTTGCACCTGCTGTCATTGAGCCGGCATCAATTGTCTCGATCATGAGTTACGACCCGAGCGGTGACGATGGCGAAGAAAACGAAGGACTCGTACCCTTGCTACTTGATAGCAACCCGAAGACAAACTGGACAACCACCTGTTATGCAAATCAATATTTCGGGAGCAAAGAGTTTGTTGGTTTAATCGTCCAATTTTCAGCACCGACCACTGGCACTCTCAATGTGTATATGGGTAATGCCCCATGGAAAATAGATGTATATACAGCGCTTGATACTGCTCCACCACAGCTTGCTGGCTGGGGGCAACGCATAGCCACCGGCAACAACACCAAGCGTCGAGGCGCCAACTTCATCATTGCTCAGCCCGCGCAATATGTGTTGGTCGCTCTGCGTGAAATAGGAAAAAGTGGAATGTGTAGTGGGTCCAATCCGTATCAAGGGTTGCTCTCGGGAGTCACGTTCCAGGCAAGTTAGCCTTGTCGTATGCCTTCCAATCCGTTTACCGATCCGCAGTGGGCATCTCGCACGGTTGACGCGATCGACCGAATTGTTGCGTTCGTGCGCGACCGAACAACGCGCCCCGCAGTAGCGATTGTTCGGGCCCTTATTTTTGGAAGCATGGCAATTGTTGGCGCCATTTTTGTGCTGATTGTTCTTGTAATTGGTGGTATTCGAGCAATCAATTCACTGCTCGACATTTGGTGGTCACGCGACACCGCAGTATGGGCTTCTTATTTGATTATTGGCGCAGTATTTTGTATCGCAGGCATGTTGTTGATGCGCCGCCGCCATCCGCAAGACTAAATTCCGTACAACAGAAAAGAAACCCCCATGAGCACACCATTACATAGCAAAGTTTTGATTATTGGATCTGGTCCTGCCGGGCTCACTGCCGCCATTTATGTTGCTCGCGCCAACCTGCAACCACTCGTTATCGAGGGTGAGCCTTCCTCAACTTCTGATCAGCCAGGTGGCCAGTTGATGTTGACGACCGAAGTCGAAAACTTCCCTGGATTTCCAGAAGGAATCATGGGACCAGAGTTGATGATGCGTTGTCGTGATCAGGCAATTCGGTTTGGAACCGAATTTCTCACTGAAAAAGTTACAAAAGTTGATTTTTCATCCAGGCCGTTTCGAGCATGGGTTCGCGACACCGAATACACGGCTGACTCAATCATCGTCAGCACTGGCGCGCAGTCGCTGATGCTTGGACTTGAAGAAGAAAAGCGATTGATAGGTCACGGTCTTTCAACTTGTGCAACATGTGATGGATTTTTTTTCCGCGGTCAAGAAATAGTTGTTGTTGGTGGTGGCGACTCAGCACTTGAAGAAGCACAATTCCTCACCAAGTTTGCATCCAAGGTCACCATCGTTCATCGCCGCGATTCTTTGCGTGCTTCAAAAATCATGCAGGATCGTGCCTTTAAAAACGAAAAGATTTCATTTATTTGGAACAAGCAAGTAACTCGCGTTCTCGGTGAAGACAAAGTGAGCGGCATCGAAATGACCGACACCGTCACAGGTGAGCAGTCGACAATGAATATCACTGGCATATTTGTGGCGATTGGTCATCGACCAAACACCGATTTGTTTAAGGGCATTTTGCAGATGGAAGACACCGGATACTTGACTACGAAATCTGGGTCGACCTACACCAACATTGATGGCGTGTTTGCGTGTGGAGACGTGCAAGACCACACATATCGACAAGCCATTACTGCTGCGGGTTCTGGTTGTATGGCAGCAATTGATTGTGAGCGGTGGCTAGAGGCACAGCACTCATAGCCCAGAGTTGAATGTTGGCGTGGGTATTATGTTGCGCAGTACTCATCACCTTGAAATAAGCAGACTGGACCACCATGGCAGACGGAATTATCACCCTCACAAGCAACAGCTTTGACGAAACCGTAAAAAGCTCGACCACACCAATACTCGTTGACTTTTGGGCCGAGTGGTGTGGGCCATGCAAAGCAATTGCACCGGTGTTAAAAGAACTCTCAACCGAACTCGCTGGAAAAGTGACCATTGCAAAACTTGATGTTGATGCACATGGAGATATTGCGCAGCGTTTCAGTGTGATGAGCATTCCAACACTGTTGATTTTCAATAACGGTGAAGTACAAAAACGTTTGGTTGGGGCAAAAGGTAAGGGTCAATTGCTACAGGAGCTTGCAGAATTTCTCCCGACTTCCCACTAACAATTAAGCAGCGCAATAACGCAGTAGCTGCGATGCAGCAGCGCCTCACGTCGCTTGGAATACTTGATGATTCGCTTGTGGAGCGCGGCTATTTTTGTGAATTCACCCATACAGCGCTGCGTGAATTTCAGACCAATCATGGTCTGCCTCAAGATGGTGTTTGTGATCGCAATGCATGGGATGCACTGATTGAGGCTTCATGGCTGAGTGGCGCGCGTTTGTTGTATCTCACGTCTCCTCATCAACGCGGTGATGATGTCATTGCACTGCAAACAAATCTTGCGCAACTTGGTTTCGATTGTGGACACATAGACGGGATACTCGGACCAAAATCAGTTCATTGCCTCACCGACTTTCAACAAAACTACGGACTAGTTGCCGATGGCATCTGTGGTGCCGAAACGCTTCAGGCCTTGTCACGAATGAGTAGCCAAACAGGGTCTGGGCCAGGAATAGTTTCGGTACGAGAATCTGAAAAACTTCATCACGCGGCACGAGTTGGCGATTCGCTCAAAATAGTGGTGGGTTGCTTTGGTGATCTACAACGTGTCTCGAGGGGTCTTACTCGAAAATTGCGTGAGCATTATGACGACGTCATGACGGTCGAAGAAGCGGATTCAACTTTGCACGCAACATCGGCCAATAGCTTTCAAGCAGATGTTTATGTCGGTATTGCAGCATCATCGGCTCAACACCATGAGATTGTTTTTTATGAAACTGAAGGTTTCAGTTCGCCAGGTGGGCACCAACTGGCTAAGGCAATCGCGGCTCAACTCAACGAGATTGGTCTCGGGCAATTCGTAGTCAAGGGCATGCGTCTTCCCATCCTCCGAGCGACTCGAATGCCTGCCGTTTTGTGCGTTTTCGGGCAAAACATTCAACCCGAGTTTGACATCATCGCCAACACTGTGAGCGCAGCGGTCGAGGCCTGGTTTGCCCCCCGAAAGGCCATCTGAGCAACCATTTCAGGGGTTATCCACAGGTTTACACACAGTCTGTGAGGACTGTCAAGTTATTGTTTACGCTCATGCTCCACAAGAGACACAGGGTTTTGCGCGAGCCGATTACTTCTACTTATTAATCCTCGGAGGGAGGCCCTTCGGTCATGAGTCGGTAAATCCGCTCGAGGTCTTCGAGGTCGGCGAAATCAATAGTGACCTTGCCGTGTTTGCCACTGATGGTTACCCCCACCGACGTTTGCAGATGCTCGGCAAGAAGACCTTCGAGTTCAAGCAGTCCTGGTGGTCGTAATGCTGTTGTCTTTGTCCCGGTCGAGGCAGCCGATTTTCCGGAAGTCTTGCCCGTATTTCCCGTGCCTGCTCCCCCGCCTGACGTAGTTGACGGTGATTGGATGTCTCGAACTGCCTCTTCGATACCTCGAACAGTCCAACCCATCTCCACGGCGCGCTTCGCAAGTTGCTCTTGCAACGAACGGTCGGGAGTGCCCAACAATGCTTTTGCATGACCTGCAGATAGTCGTCCATCGGCCAATAGTGACTGGATCGATGGTGGGAGTCCGAGCAGCCTTAATGCGTTGGTGATGGCAGAACGACTCTTGCCCACCTTGCTTGCAACTTGCTCGTGTGTCATGTTGAAGTCTTCGAGTAGTTGCTGATACGCAGCGGCCTCTTCAAGTGGAGTGAGATCTTGTCGATGCAAGTTTTCGACAAGTGCTTGCTCGACTGACGAAACATCGTCGGTAACGCGCACTATTGCCGGAATCATTTGCAATCCCGCACGTGATGCGGCACGCCAGCGGCGCTCGCCTGCAATCAACTGATATCGATCGCTTCCTTCTGGGCGCACCAAAATTGGTTGCAGCACACCAATTGCCGAGATAGACGCGGTCAACTCTGCAAGCGAGGCTTCATCGAAATGCACGCGAGGTTGGTTTGGGTTTGGGTCAATTGAATTTACAGGGATGTCTTTAAGCCCTGTTGCTGACTCTGTATTTGTACTGTTACTGGTACTAGTACCATTTGTGGCACTTCCAGTATTTCTATTGGTGGGGATGAGCGCGTCTAAGCCTTTACCCAATCCGCTGCGGCGCGCCACCACTCACCTCCAATGCAACAGCTCGGTAGGCCTTTGCGCCAGCCGAGTTGGAATCAAATGTGGTGATTGGTTTGCCGTGCGATGGGGCCTCGGCAAGACGCACGGTGTGCGGAATAACGGTTTGACATACTTTGTCGCCGAAGTGTTCACGAACCTCACTGACAACATCGGCAGATAATTTGGTTCTGGTATCGAACATGGTGCAGATAATGGTGCTGACCGCCAAGTCGGGGTTGAGATTTTGGCTCACCAAGTCAACGTTGCGTAGCAACTGTCCCAAACCCTCAAGTGCGTAGTACTGACACTGAATCGGCACGATTACTTCCCGTGCAGCAGTAAGACCGTTGACAGTTAAGAGACCAAGCGATGGAGGACAGTCGATCAGTACGTAATCAAATTGATCCAACACAGACTCAATTGCTTTTTTGAGTCGGGTTTCGCGACCCATGGCAGGTACTAGCTCAATTTCGGCGCCGGCTAGATCAAGGTTGGAAGGTGCGACAAAAAGGTTGCGAACCGCCGTGGGCACAAGACAGTCCTCCATTGGGGTGTCATGCAACAACACGTCATACACACTGGTTTCCATTTCGCGGGTATTCAAACCCAAGCCAGTCGAGGCATTGCCTTGCGGATCAAGGTCCACAATCAACACTCGATAACCCTGTTCGGCTAAACAAGCGCCCATATTGATCGTGGTTGTTGTCTTGCCTACCCCACCCTTTTGGTTGGCCATCGCAATCACCCGTGGAACGGGGTGCGGCAGAGTGGATTCAGGTTTTGCCGAGTTCATATCACCCCAATTCTACCGAAGGGGCGCCGATCAACTGGGGATACGGTCTCTATCAATATCTGACTGGGTCGAGAATGTTCCACGTGGAACATTTTGGGCTGAGATTACGAATTTGGGGTCTAAATATGTTCCACGTGGAACAATGCGACCGGACCAAGCCTTGTTGGGGCGGACACTCCGAGGCTTCCCAGATCCACATCGGCCCAGCGATCTGGACTACCGGGTGGAGGTTCGCTCACAACGACATACCCGCCCAACCTCACCAGACCGACGGCCCATCGCAGGGTTTGGAGTGGGGGACCAAAGCCTCGGGCGCAGGCAGCATCAAAAGCATGGACGAAGCGATCTTGGCTTCGCAATACCTCAACGTCCCCACATATCACTTCCACCTGATCCTGGATCCCCAAGGATTGGACCGAACGGAGAAGTGTGTCTGTGCGCTTTGCTCGCCGATCGATCAGGGTCATCTGAATTTCGGGGCGAACAACGGCAATCACCAAGCCAGGTACTCCTGCTCCGCTCCCCAAGTCAACACAGGATGTGACTCCACTGGGCAGCGCATCAGCGAAGGATGCTGCGTGTTCAATGATTTCGGACAGGGGGGCAGACCCTAGAGATCCTATTTTTTGGGCCTCACCAAAGATACGGCGAAGGCCTGGGTGATCTGCGGGCTTCATAATGTGGGCTTCACGTTATGGGCCCGATGCTTAAAGGGCTATTCGGCGGCTTCGGCCAACGCAACCACAACCCGGCGATGCGGGTCTTGGCCTTGCGAATGAGTGCTCACGCCTGTCGAGTTGACGAGGGCGTCGTGCACAATCTTGCGGTCGGCAGAGTTCATTGGTTCAAGCACGCGAGGTTGACCTGTGGCAATAACGTCATCCGCGACTTTCAGAGCAAAACGGCTCAAAGCCTCGCGGCGGCGCTCACGGTAGCTACCAATATCAACACGCATATGGGTGTCGTGGTCGCCGAGGCGGCGTTGGCTCACTACACGAGTGAGGTCCTGCACGGCCATCAATGTGGCACCGCGCTGACCAACGAATACGGAGACGTCATCGCCCAATACGTTGATATCGATATCTTCGCCGTTCAGCGTGGATGTGACTTGCCCAACAAGTCCAGCAGCCGTCAACATTCCTTCAAGAAATGTGGTCGCAGCAGCACTCACAGTGGCTGGGTCTACTGGAGGGCCTTCTGGACGTGGGGCTCGCTCGGTATCTGAGGTTTTTCGTGGCTCACGACGTGGTCGATCTGACCCGGCTGCCGACTTTGGACCACGACGACCCTTCGGTGCATCGCCCTCTTTGCTGGTTGCGCGCTTTGGACCACGATCGCGGCGTTCTGGTTTTGACCTTGGTGCAGTTGGACGAACTCGGGCGCGAACACGGGCTTCGCCACGCGTGCGTCCAAATAAACCTGGTTTTGGTTCTTCAAGAACGTCGAACTCAGCATCTTCTTCTGAAACACCCAACTGATCGAGTGCCAAATTTTTTGCTGCTTCAAGTGTGTCAGCGGTTGTCTCTACCCATTCCATACATTTCCTCGTTGCTTAATTGATGTGGCGAATAAAATAATTATGGTTTTGGTCGGCGAGCAACCGAACCACTTCGATTTTTTCCTGGAGCTTGCGGACGTCGCGAAGTGCCAGAAGATTTTCCCTTTGGGGGAGTAACGCGCTTGCTCGAAAAAGGCGCATCAGGATTTGCTGCAGGTTTAATTTCTTTTTTGTTATCTTTCTTATCTTTTTGATTCATGTCACGTGCCTGCTCGCTCGCAGCCTGCGCTTGGCGCCCCAACGACGAATCATTTCCATAAAAACGCTTGGTGATGTAAAACTGCTGAATGATGCGAATGATTGCTTGCACCATGTAATAGAAGATCAAACCAGTAGGAAGGAAAAGCTGAAAAACAGCAAAAACCACTGGCAAATACTGCATTAATTTGGCCTGGGTGGCCGACATTGTTGGGCTCACTGTGCGCGACGCAACCATTTTTTGTTGCACAAAATACAAGCCGGCAAGCAACGCAACGAGGCCGACATAAATCATGCCCTTGCCAAAACTTTGGTTCACTGCATCAATCGGTGTTTGCGAAAGATCCAATCCAAACGAAACCATTTCTGTCTTACCAAGCAACGAGTTGTACAACTCCGATGTTTCGTTGAGATACTTCGGAACGAACGCGGTGCCTGCACCATCAGGACGATGAATCAATCCTTGTAGTGATTGAAACATGATGATGAACACCGGCATTTGCGCGAGGATCGGCAAACACGAAGCCAACGGGTTAACTTTGTGTCCCTGATACAACTTCATCATCGCTTCGTTCAGTTTTTGTCGATCACCTTTGAACTCGGCTTGTAGGCGTCGCATCTCTGGTTGCAGCTTTTGCATCTCGAGCATGCCCTTGGTGCTCTTGAGTGTGAGCGGGGTGATGAGCAGCATCACAACCACGGCCACCAAACCAATCGCCAAGGCGTAGTTGTGGGTGAGCGAATAAAATTGNGCAATTAATCGGGAAGCAATTTCAAACATCTGGGGTCAACAACTTTCGTGGGGGCCACTTTGGCCAGTAGAGACGGTAGGCGGTGAAATGGCCGAATTGACGCCTGACTCAGGGATATTCAGCGGAACCGGATCAAACCCTGATGGGCCAAAGGGGCGACAACGCAATAATCGCTTGATCATGAGCCAGCCGCCTCGGCGAGAGCCATGGATTTCGATCGCTTCATGGGCATATTCGGAGCAGGAGGGGAAAAACCGGCAAGGGGACGGCTTGTTGGGCCACAATGACTGATACCAACGAATGCTGCGGAGCATCGCCAACTGAGGCCGGGTATGGGGGTGAGTATGGGCTGAATTCATGGCTATGGCTGACTGATTTTGGCTTCAATCTGACCAATCAGGCGGTCCACCAGCACTCCAAGCTGGTCCCACGTAGAACCAGTCGCCTTGGGTGTTACTCCAATCAGGTACCAACCAGGTCGTAATTGACCACTGCGGGTGCCGAAAAGGGCCCGTAATTGGCGTTTTATGCGGTTTCGCTCAACCGCTCCACCCACTTGGCGGCCAATGGCATAGCCAATATGGGCATTTTCTAGCGAATCATCGAGCAGTAACGAACACCACAACCCATGCGAGCGAACATATGTTCCCTCTTTGGACAATCGGGAAAAGACTTCCCGGTGACGAATTCGACCAATCAAGCGGATAGCCGGTGACGACCCTTTGCCCGGCGAGACTTCAGAATCGCGCGACCGGCGCGGGTACTCATGCGATGGCGAAAGCCATGCTTCTTGGAGCGGCGACGGTTGTTTGGTTGGAAAGTACGTTTCATGCACCCCTCCTGAGTAGCGCTCCGAGTTGACCTCGAAACGACGATGACTAAGGTGTCCAACTCTACAGGGACTCGCCAGTTTTTTCACCTGTGGAAAACCTGCTACCTTCTTTCTCCCACCGAAATGTTGGGGGGGCTATCCACACCCTGTGGACAGTGTTGTGGATCATGGCAAGTGGTTATTGGGTAACGGTTTTAGGCAACAAATCAAACAGAACGAGAGCAACATGGAACAAGAAATTGAGAGCCAACTAGGCGTCGACAATCATGACGATGTGTGGCGTGCGACAGCCGAAGTTTTACGNGCGCAGGTTTCTGANGCAGTTTGGTTCTCTACNTTCAACGACGCTGTTGCNGTTGCCGANGACAAAATGAGTTTGCGTCTCCAGGTTCCNAACACNTATGTGCGGGAAAGAATTTTGACTCGCTACATGTCNTTNGTGCGNGATGCCCTCAACGAAGTGGGTGCAAGNGATCGCCAACTNTTGATCGATGTTCAGACCAATACCGCTANCGACGTGATCCATCGCCTCAATACNTCGCCGACATCGCTTGACAGTCCTGTCCAACTGAACGAATCATTGAACGACCAATCGAGCAACTCGCAAAACACTGAAGCCTCCATGTCGTTTGGTCAAACCCTCAAAAGTCGCACCGGCAAAGGAACAGCGGTGGGCCTCAATCCTCGGTACACCTTCGAAACTTTCGTAAAAGGGGCATCCAACCAATTTGCTTTGGCTGCCGCCCAACGCGTGGCCGAAACTCCTGGTCGCTCGTACAACCCATTGTTTATTTATGGTTCGGCTGGTTTGGGCAAGACTCACTTGTTGCACGCGATTGGCTACTACGTGCACCAGCACTACGCCCATTACGAAGTTCGCTACGTCTCCACCGAAACATTCTTGAATGAGTACGTCGACGGCATTCGCTCCAACACCATTGCTGCTTTTAAGCGCCGATACCGCGAAGTTGATGTGTTGCTCATCGACGACATTCAGTTCATGGAAGGCAAAGAGGGTTTGCAAGAGGAGTTCTTCCATACGTTCAACTCGCTGCATGGAGCCAACAAACAAATTGTGATTTCGTCCGACCGAGTGCCAGATGCAATTCCAACCCTCGAGGACCGTTTGCGTGGCCGGTTCCGTTGGGGTCTCATCACCGACGTTCAGCCGCCGGACATGGAAACACGGTTGGCCATCTTGCGCAATAAGGCCGAGCGAGAGAACACCTTTGTGTCCAACGACGTTCTTGAGTTCATTGCCAGCAACGTCACGTCAAACATTCGTGAGCTTGAAGGTGCATTGATTCGTGTTGGTGCATATGCCAGCCTCAACAAAACAGTTGTTGATATTTCGTTGGCTCAAAAACTGCTGGTTGACCTGCTCACTCGCACCGCACCAAAGGTTCGTACGGGCGAGCAGTTGTTAATCGAGATTTCTGACCACCTAGGTTTTGATGTCGAGGCAATGAAGGGCAAAAGCCGCCAGCGTCCGCTGGTTTCGGCGCGCCAAACAGCCATGTATGTGTTTCGTGAACTTACCGAGCTCAGTTACCCGGCAATTGCTCGGTTGTTTGGTGGGCGAGACCACACCACAGTGATCCACGCAGTCGACAAAACCCAACGAATGATGAGCGAGCGCAAGCAAGTGTTCGATCAAGTAACCGAGCTCGTTCAGAAATTTAAGACTTCGTAACGTCCAACATCATGATCGCTTCACTACATCAACAACCTTTGTGGAAAACCGTGTGCACAGACGGTGCACAGACGGTGGATAAGCATGGGTTGTCCACCTCGGCACTAACTACACAGTTGCAAGATGTGACGGGACGGTTGGGTGTGTGTGAGGTTGCAACCGTTGATGCAATTGGGAAACACACCTGTTATCCCCAATCCACAGGACTTATTACTGTTATTAGTTCTTCTTACAAACATCCACATTTAACGATAAACAAAATGACGCAAGGGAGTGGGCTATGAAATTCAGAGTCGAGCGAGAGGTTCTTGCAGAAGCTCTTGGCGCTGCAGCAAGAGTTGCATCTACACGCAACAACGCAATGCCAGCACTATCCGGAGTTCGCATCGAAGTCACAGGTGACAAATTGTTGCTGTCGTGCACGGATAACGATCTTTCAGTGCAATTTGTGCTCAATGTCGGTGGCCAAGAAGATGGCGTAGTCGTGGCAAGCGCAAAACTAATGAGCGACATTGTGAGATCGATGTCTGAAGGCAAAGTCACCGTTGAAACCACCGGTGAGACCGTCAGTATCAGTTCCGGCCGCGCCCAGTTCACTGTTCCAACATTTGCAGCGACTGACTTTCCAAACATTGTTCAGGCAAGTGCTCCACCGGTCACGTTGGCAGCAAGTGTTTTTGCTGATGCATTACGCCAAGTAGTTCGGGCGGCCTCATCGGACATGCAAAGACTTGCCCTCACCGGAGTGTTGATGGCGGCTGAGCCAGAGGGTTTGCGACTTGTTGCAACCGACTCATACCGCTTGGCCGTTCGCGATCTGCCAGGCAGCAACATTTTGGGCCACGGCGAAAAAGTGGTGATTCCAAGCCGCGCCCTTAACGAACTGCAAAGACTTCTTGCGAGCGGCGAAGAAGCTTCACTGTGTTTGGCAGGCGACCGCGCAACATTTACTGTTGGCCAAGCCACTCTCAGCACAAGCTTGTTACAAATTGAATTTCCTAACTATCGCCAGCTCATTCAGCCGAACTATCCAAACTCACTGACCACAGCGCGCGAACCACTCCTAGAAGCAATTCGTCGATGCCGTATTTTGGCTCGCGAAACCACTCCGGTGCGGCTCGAGATGACGGCGACTTCACTCAAGTTGATTGTTGTTACTCAAGACGTGGGCAACACAGTTGAAGAACTCGACGCAACGATGGTTGGTTCTGACATCACGGTTGGTTTTAACCCTGAATATCTTGCTGCCGGCATCGAAGCAGTGAGTGGTGATGAAATCACGATTCAAACAACCGACCCAATCAAACCTGCGGTATTACGCGGAGTTGGGGCACCGGATTATTTGTACTTGGTGATGCCACAACGCCTCACCAACTAGTAACGCCGTAGTGTTGCCCAACTGTGATTATTCAACACCTGGAGCTCACCGACTTCCGTAACTATGTGTCGGCGCAGATTGCGTTGACCGATGGTGTCACTGCGGTCATTGGCGACAACGGACAGGGCAAAACAAATCTTGTTGAGGCATTGTCATATTTGGCAACTCTTAAAAGTTTTAGGGGAGTGCCCACCGAGGCAATGATTCGAACCGGCGCCAATAGTGCCGTCATTCGGGCAACCATCACCCATTCGGATGGCCGCGAGGTGCTGATCGAGGCCGAACTCAGCCGCACTGGGCGCAATAAGGTGCTGGTAAACAAGCAAAAATTGGCCAAAACCCGTGATTTGTTGGGGGTTGTGCGAACCACAGTGTTTTCCCCTCAAGACCTCAACCTTGTGCAAGATGCACCGTCGGTGCGAAGAGATTTTTTGGATGACGCCCTAGTCGCGTTGTGGCCCAAACAAGATGCGTTATGCACCGAAGTGGAACGTGTGCTCAAACAACGAAACGCACTACTGAAACAATCGGGCGGACGACTTTCATCAGATATAGCGACAACTCTCGATGTGTGGGACGAAAAGTTGGCAACACATGGAACACAACTCGGCAACGTTCGCACACAACTGCTTGAGTTGTTGTTGCCGCAAGTGCAAGCTGCATATGTAGAGCTCGCCGAACTCGAGGAAGACCAAACCCCTGTCGGCATGTTGTATGCACCTGAATGGCGAACAAAAGGTCTCGCTCATTGTTTAATTGAATGCCGCAATGATGATGTGAGACGTGGTTCGAGCACTGTTGGTCCACATCGCGACGACATCGAATTGTCAATCAATGGTTTGCCCGCGCGAACACATTCATCCCAAGGTGAGCAACGAACGCTTGCGCTCGCACTGCGGTTGGCTGTGCACCGTCTCATCACTACCGAAATCGGTAGCCCACCGGTGCTTATTTTGGACGATGTTCTATCCGAATTAGACCCATATCGCAGCGCCGCCCTCCTGAGACACTTCCCGCTAGGCCAAGTGCTGATTACGTCTGCGGGAGTTTTGCCCAAAACTGCACATCCGGACACTCTCGTACACATTGCAGGCGGAACCATCCGTGAGTCCTGACAACGAGAGCGAAAACATGAGCCAAAACACAAACGACGACACCAACAACACAAGCAGTTCGCTGACTGGCGCACTCGACGCACTACTCGATCGACTTGGTGCCGAATCATCAACCGCAATCACAGGAGTTTTTGGAGAGTGGCCAAACATAGTTGGCGAGCAAGTTGCCCAACATGTCAAACCAATCAAACTTGAACGAGGTCGGCTCATCGTCGAAATTGACGATCCGTCGTGGGCGACGCAAATGAGGTTTTTGGAACCGCAACTTATTGAGAAATTAAACGCTGCGACAACAAGCACAATTACCACCATCGAAGTGCGAGTAAAACGCAATCCCCGCAACAGGTAATTGGTAGACTTCACTGTGTTATTTATGTCGCTTAATTCGTCTAAAAATCCCCTTCGGGGCCCAACTTTTCGGGGTCAATAATGGCAACTGCCAAAGCCAGTAAATCGTCTACCGCGGGCTCNGCTTCGTATGGTGCAAAAGACATTCANGTCCTTGAGGGTCTTGATCCAGTTCGCAAACGTCCAGGTATGTACATCGGCTCCACTGGTCTTGCAGGTTTGCATCACCTGATCTGGGAAGTGGTTGATAATGCTGTCGATGAAGCCATGGCAGGCTTTTGTACAAAAGTTGTCATTACATTGCAAGCCGACGGCTCGTGCTCAGTGAGCGACAACGGCCGCGGTATTCCAGTTGATCCATATCCATCTGGCCCACACAAAGGCAAGTCTGCTCTCGAAGTTGTGCTCACCGTGTTGCACGCCGGCGGCAAGTTTGGTGGCGACGGATACAAAGTTTCTGGCGGTCTGCACGGAGTGGGCGTCAGCGTTGTTAACGCATTATCCAAAAAACTTATTGCAGAAGTTGACCGCGACGGTGTGCGTTACCGCCAAGAGTTCGTTGACGGCGGCACACCAAAAACCAAAATTACAAAAGTTGGTGCGTCACCCAGCAAGACGGCAACCGGCACAACCATTACTTTTATTCCAGACCCAACAATTTTTGCCGCTGAAGGCACAGAGTTTGTTGCGCGCACTGTCACTGAGCGTTTGCAAACAATCGCATTTCTTAATCGCGATCTTGAAGTGGTGTTTGTTGATGAGCGCGCAGATAGAAAACAAAAAATCACCTACCAATACAAAGGTGGCATTATTGATTTTGTGAAGCACCTCAATGCTTCACGAGAAGCGCTCTTCAATAAGGTCGCTAATTACGAAGCCAGCGAAGCCGACCAAACACTCGACATCGCCCTCCAGTGGAATACGGGTTATTACGAAGGCATTTATGGGTATGCCAACGGTATTTCCACAGTTGAGGGCGGCATGCACGTTGAGGGTTTCAAGACAGCCCTTACTTCAGTGCTCAACAAATACGCACGTGCCAGTGGCGGCCTCAAAGAAAAAGAAGAAAACCTGCTCGGCGAAGACATTCGTGAAGGCTTGACAGCAATTGTTGCCGTCAAACTCCGCGAACCACAGTTTGAAGGTCAGACAAAAGCAAAACTCGGCAACGTTTCAATCCGTTCTTTCGTACAAAAAGAAACCAATGCCAAACTCGAAGAGTGGTTGCAAGAAAACCCAACTGAAGCGAATCGCATTGTTAAAAAAGCAGTGAGTGCAGCGCAAGCTCGTCTTGCTGCAAAAAACGCGCGCAACGCTGTGCGACGCAAAACAGCACTGGCGGGTGCAGGCATGCCAGACAAGTTGAAAGACTGCTCAAGCACTGACGCAAGCGAAACCGAATTGTTTATTGTTGAAGGCGACTCAGCAGGCGGCACCGCTGTTGATGCACGCGACCCACGTACCCAAGCAATTTTGCCAATCCGCGGAAAAATTCTCAACGTCGAGCGCGCGCGCATGGACAAGATGTTGAAGAACACCGAAATCCAAACGCTCATCACCGCAATCGGTGGGGGCATCGGCAACGACGAGTTCAACAGCGAAAAAGCCCGCTATCACAAAGTTGTGATTCTGGCCGACGCCGATGTCGACGGCAGTCACATCCGCACGTTGTTGCTCACATTCTTCTATCGACAGATGAAACCAATGGTTGAGGCCGGATACATCTACATCGCGCAACCACCTTTGTTTTCAACCGAAATCGGCAAAAGCAAGATTTATCTCAAGGACGACGCGGCAAAAGAAAAATTCCTGCGCGAAAACCCAAACCACAAAAAAGAATTCCAGCGCTTGAAGGGTCTTGGTGAAATGGACTGGCAAGAGTTGCGCTCCACCACCATGCACGCCGACTCTCGCACGTTGTTGCAAGTCACAGTTGATGAAGCCGCTTTGGCAGAAGACATCATGAGCGTGCTCATGGGTGACGATGTGGAAAGCCGCAAATTGTTTATCCAAACCAACGCACGCGACGTGCGCAACCTCGACTTTTAATTCGCGCAAGATACGACGAAGGAAACAGATTTCATGGCCAGCAAAAAACCAGCTAATAAGATCACAAAGAGAGTGACAAAGAAGCCGACAGCGTCTGCTGCTGGTGCGCCACCTGTCAAACCTCCTGCCGGTCAAGAAAACTTGTTTGCAAACCCAGACTCAGTGCAGCCAGTGCAGTTGCAAGACGAAATGGAACGTTCGTTTCTTGACTATGCGATGTCGGTCATCATGTCGCGAGCACTTCCCGACGTGCGTGACGGCCTTAAGCCTGTGCACCGCCGCATTATTTGGGACATGGATCAGCAAGGGTTTCGCCCAGACCGCCCATTCGTAAAATGCGCGCGCGTTACTGGCGACACGATGGCTCGTTATCACCCACACGGTGATGGCGCCATCTATGACGCTCTCGTTCGTATGGCTCAACCGTTTTCGTTGCGTCACCCACTTATCGACTTCCACGGCAACTACGGCTCACCAGACTTTGGTCCTGCAGCAAGCCGATACACAGAGTCGCGCTTGCATCCACTTGCCATGCAACTGCTTGCCGACATCGACGAAGACACGGTTGATCTCATACCTACCTATGACGGCACATCGGAAGAACCGATTGTGTTGCCAGCACGCTTTCCAAACTTGTTGGTCAATGGCAGCCAAGGCATCGCCGTGGGCATGGCCACCAGCATTCCGCCACACAACTTGGGCGAAATCATTGATGCAACATTGCACCTGCTTGCAAACCCAGAGGCCACACCAGATGATTTGATGAAGTTTGTCAACGGCCCCGACTTCCCAACCGGTGGTTTGATCTTGGGTCGCGCAGGCATCATCGACGCCTATCGCACCGGCCGAGGAAGCATCAAGACTCGCGCCAAAGTCTCCATTGAAGAAGGTCGTCGCGGACAAATGCAAATCATTGTGTCTGAGTTGCCCTACCAGGCCAGTTGCTCGGCAATCGCGTCGCGCATTCANGANTTNGTAGACGGCGGCGACCTCGATGGCATTGCTGACGTCAACGACAACTCATCGGGTGGCGAAACCAACCTGATCATCACACTCAAGCGTGATGCCAACTCAAACGTTGTGATGAATAACTTGTTTAAGTTGACCCAGTTGCAGTCCAGTTTCCCGGTCAACATGGTGGCGTTGGTGAAGGGTGTTCCTCGCACTGTCAACTTGCGCGATGCGCTTGTCGGATATATCGATCACCAAATCGAAGTCATCACACGCAGATCCACATTCCGTTTGCAAAAAGCAAACGATCGCAACCACATTCTTGAAGGGCGACTCAAGGCACTCAATGTCATCGACGAAATCATCAAACTGATTCGTGCAAGCGAAGACGCAGCGTCGGCCAAAGAAGCATTGATGGGTAAGAAGTATGGCTTTACCGAGCGTCAAGCCATCGACATTCTCGACATGCAGTTGCGTCAACTCACACGCTTGTCACGTATCGATCTTGAAACCGAACAAAAAGATGTGCTTGCACGAATCAAAGAACTGCAAGCAATCCTCAACTCTGACACCAAGCTACGTGCAGTAATCAGCAAAGAAATGACCGCTGTGCGCGACTCGTTTGCAACACCACGTGTTTGCCAGATCACCCATGATGTTGGCGAACTCGGCGTAGAAGACCTTGTTGACGACAAAGAACTTGTGATCGTGATGACACAGGCTCAATACATCAAGGCTGTAAGCGCAGATTCATTCCGCACCCAAGGCCGTGGTGGCCGTGGCGTGAGCGGCGCCAAGATGAAGACCGACGACATTGTGCGCAACGTGATCTTCACGACAACGCATGCATACCTGTTGTTCTTTTCAAACCGCGGCCGCGTATATCGCTTGCGGGCACTCGAGATTCCAGAGCGCGAGCGCACCGCAAAGGGCATCCCAATTGTCAACCTGTTGCCGCTGCAACCAGGCGAGACCATTCAGGCCATTATCGACACCCGCGAACTCGCAGGTGAACGATTCTTGTTCTTCGCAACCAAGCAAGGTCAAGTAAAAAAGACTGCGTTTGACGAATACAACTCAAGTCGCCGTGATGGCTTGATCGCATTGAAGTTGCGTCCAAAAGACGAACTTGTTCGCGTGATCGAAACATCGGGCACCGATGACG